>Ga0209699_100035_pt1 | contig 218421 bp, 199 predicted proteins | sample SynthPrep_1_END__FD_187204 | JGI IMG/M metagenome (GOLD analysis project Ga0209699, IMG submission 187204) | Synthetic microbial communities from Ohio, USA - SynthPrep_1_END_DS7_MetaG (SPAdes) (version 2) | ecosystem: Engineered > Bioreactor > Aerobic > Activated sludge | place: USA: Ohio...
CCCCAACGGAGGCTGAAACATGTACACCCTGGGAATCAACGCGGCCTTCCACGACAGCGCCGCCTGCCTGGTGCATGACGGCAAGGTCATCGCCGCCGCCGAGGAGGAACGCTTCAGCCGCATCAAGCACGCCAAGCGGCCGGTGCCCTTCTCCGCCTGGGAGCTGCCCTTCTCCGCCATCGACTACTGCCTGGCCGAAGCCGGCATCCGGCTGGACGATGTGGACCAGGTCGCCTACTCCTTCGACCCGGCGCAGTTCCCCGGCCGCAGCGAGACCACCCTGCTGACCCTGCCGCTGGAGCCCTCGGCGGTGGGCGTGGAGGGCGAATGGAACAGCCCCTGGGACCCGCTCTTCCTCTCCTACGTCATCAACGCCCCGCGCCAGCTGATGGACGGCGCCCCCCACCACCTGCGCGACCGCTTCGAGAACCTCGCCGCCCACGGCGGCTTCCGCTGGAACTACGTCGAGCACCACCTCGCCCACGAAGCCAGCGCCTTCCTCGCCGCGCCCTTCGACGACGCCGCCGTGCTCACCTTGGACGGCCGCGGTGAGCGCGCCACCACCACGCTGGGGGTATGGCGCGGCGGCAACTACGAGCGCCTGCGCCAGATCGACTTCCCCCACTCCCTCGGCCTGCTCTACGAGGAAGTCACCCGCTACCTCGGCTTCCAGCACGCCAGCGACGAATACAAGGTCATGGCCCTGGCCTCCTACGGCAAGCCACGCCACCTCGACCTCTTCCGCGACATGCTGGTGTGGGACGGCGACGGCGGCTTCGCCATCACCCCGCTGCTGCTGGAGAACCAGTTCGGCCCGCCGCGCCGCCGCGGCGCCCCGCTGGAAGAGCGCCACTACGACATCGCCGCCTCGCTGCAGGTGGCACTGGAAGAAACAGTGCTGCACCTGGCCGAGTGGCTGCACCAGGCCAGCGGCCAGCCGCGGCTGTGCATGGCCGGCGGCGTCGCCCTCAATTGCGTCATGAACGCCAGGCTGCGCGACCACGGCCCCTACGAGGAAGTGTGGGTGCAGCCGGCCGCCGGCGATGCCGGCACCGCCCTGGGCGCCGCCCTGTGGGTGGACTACAAGGAGCGCGGCCAGCCGCGGCAATGGGCGATGGACCATGCCTACCTCGGCCCCGGCTATGGCGATGACGACATCGAGGCGGCGCTGAAGCGCGCCCGCCTGCCCCATACCCGGCTGGACGACGTGGCCGGGCGCACCGCCGGGCTGCTGGCCGCCGGCAAGGTGGTGGGCTGGTTCCAGGGCCGCATGGAGTTCGGCCCGCGGGCGCTGGGCGCCCGCTCCATCCTCGCCTCGCCGCTGGACGCCGGCATGCAGGCGCGGCTGAACGAGCTGAAGGACAGGGAAGACTTCCGCCCGGTCGCGCCCTCGGTGCCGGAGGAAGACGTGGCCGAATGGTTCTCCTGCAAGCGCGACAACAAGGGCCGCTCGCCCTTCATGCTCTTCGTCTATGATGTGGCACCGGACAAGGCCCGCCGCATTCCCGCCGCGGTGCATGTGGACGGTACCGCCCGCGTGCAGACGGTGAGCGCCGGGGCCCAGCCGCGCTACCACGCCCTGCTGCGCGCCTTCGGCCGCCGCACCGGCGTGCCGGTGCTGATCAACACCTCCTTCAACGTCCGCGGCGAACCCATCGTCTGCACCCCGCGCGACGCCATCGCCGCCTTCTTCACCTCGCCCATAGACGCGCTGGTGATCGGCAGCTTCCTGGTGGAGAAGCAGCCATGACGCCGCCGGCGACCGCCGCGGTAGCGACTGCCGCGGTGACGACCGCCGCGGTGACGGTATCGGTGGTGGTGCCCACCTGCCGGCGACCGCGTCAGTTGCTGCGCTGCCTGCACGCCCTGCTCAGCCAGGAGGGCGTGCCGGGGCGCATGGAGATCATCATCGTGGACGACGGCCGCTCGCCGCGGCTGCCGGCCAGGGTGCAAGCCTGGCTGCGCCGCAGCCGCAGCCAGGTGGCGGTGCGCTGCCTGCAGCCGCCGGCCGGCCGCCGCGGCCCGGCCGCCGCCCGTAATGCCGGCTGGCAGGCCGCGCGGGCGCCGGTGATCGCCTTCACCGACGACGACACCCTGCCGGCGCACGACTGGCTGCGCGAGGGCCTGCGGGCGATGCGCACCGGCGTCACCGCCGCCTGGGGCGACGTCATCGTGCCGCTGCCGCAGGCGCCCACCGACTCCGAACGCAACACCGCCGGCCTGCAGGGCGCCGAGTTCGTCACCGCCAACTGCTTCGTCCGCCGCGACGCGCTGGCGGCCACGGGCGGCTTCGACGAGCGCTTCGAACAGCCGTGGCGGGAAGACTCCGACCTCTACTTCACCCTGCTCGAAGCCCGCGGCCTGGTGGTGCATGCACCGGCCGCCATCGTCATCCACCCGGCCAAGCGCTCGCCGCCGGGCACCTCCATACGCCAGCACCGCAACCTGCTGTTCGACGCCCTGCTGTTCAAGAAACACCGCCGGCTCTACCGCGAAAAAATCGCCCGCTGGCCGCCGCTGGGCTACTACCTGACGGTACTCGCCGCGCTGGCGGCACTGCTCTGCCTGCTCGCCGGCGCCCGCCTCGCCGCCGGCATCGCCGGCGCCGCCTGGCTGCTGCTCACCCTGCGCCTCATGCTGCGCCGCCTGCGCGGCACCTCGCGCGCCTGGCCCAACGTGGCCGACATCGTCGCCAGCTCCCTGGTCATCCCCATCGTCGCGGTGTTCTGGCGGCTGGCCGGCGCGCTGCGCTACCGGGTGCCCTTCGCCTGACGGCGCCTTGCGCATCCATGCAAGCCGGCGCAAGCCGCCGGCGCCATAACAAGACAAGAGACAAGGAGACCGAGGCATGCTTCCTCCCCCAAGCCAGCACTCCGGCCCGCGCGGCGGCAGGCGCCGGCCGCTGCGCATCCTCACCTGGCATGTGCACGGCAATTACCTCTACTACCTCGGCCATGTGCCCCACACCTTCTTGCTGCCGGTGGACGCGGCGCGCGCTCCCGGCTACAGCGGCCGCGCCGGCGCCCTGCCGTGGGGCGACAACATGGTGGAGGTGCCGGTGGCGCAGCTGCGCGACACCGCCTTCGACTGCATCCTGTTCCAGTCCGCCCGCCACTACCTGGAAGACCAGTACGAGCTGCTCAGCCCGGCGCAGCGCCGGCTGCCGCGCATCTTCCTGGAGCACGACACGCCGCAGCGCCACCCCACCGATACCCCGCACCCGGTGGACGACCCGGAAACGCTGCTGGTGCACGTCACCCCCTTCAACGCGCTGATGTGGGACAACGGCCGCAGCCCGGTGCGGGTGGTGGAGCACGGCGTGGTGGTGCCGCCGGAGGTGCGCTGGAGCGGCGAACTGCCACGCGGCATCGCGGTGGTGAACAACCTGTTGCAGCGCGGCCGCCGCCTGGGCCTGGACGTGTTCCTGCAGGCCCGCGACCAAGTGGCGCTGGACCTGGCGGGCATGGACGCGGAAAGCTGCGGCGGCCTCGGCGAGGTGCCCAATCCGCAGCTGGCCGCCTTTCTCGCCCGCTACCGCTTCTACTTTCACCCGGTGCGCTGGACCAGCCTGGGGCTGGCGGCCATCGAAGCCATGATGGTGGGCCTGCCGGTGGTGGGCCTGGCCACCACCGAGCTGGTGACCGTGGTGCGCAACGGCCGCGAGGGTTATGTGGACACCGACCCGGCCCGGCTGGTGGAGGCCATGCGCCAGCTGCTGGCCGACCCGGCCGAGGCCGCCCGCCTCGGCGCCCAGGCCCGCCGCAGCGCGCAGGAGCGCTTCAACATCGAGCGCTTCGTCGCCGACTGGCTGGATGTGTTCGCGGAGGTGACAAGCTGATGGCTACCTCATCCCACCCCCGGGCCCTGGTGGCCGGCGGCGCCGGCTTCCTCGGCTCCCACCTGTGCGAGCGGCTGCTGGAGCGCGGCAGCGAAGTGATCTGCGTGGACAACTTCCAGACCGGGGCCGCCGACAACCTGCAGCACCTGCTGGCCCACCCCGGCTTCTCGCTGCTGGCGCATGACGTCACCGCGCCGCTGGAGGCCGAGGTGGACTGCATCTTCAACCTCGCCTGCCCCGCCTCGCCGCTGCACTACCGCGAAGACCCGGTGCAGACGGTGCGCACCAGCGTCATCGGCACCCTCAACCTGCTGGAGCTGGCCCGCCGCCGCAACGCCCGCATCCTGCAGGCCTCCACCAGCGAGGTGTACGGCGATCCGGCGGAACACCCGCAGCAGGAGGACTACCACGGCAACGTCAATCCCATCGGCCCCCGAGCCTGCTACGACGAAGGCAAACGCTGCGCCGAAACGCTGTGCTTCGACTACCACCGCCAGCACGGGCTGCGCACCAAGGTGGCCCGCATCTTCAATACCTATGGCCCGCGCATGCGGCCGGACGACGGCCGGGTGGTCTCCAACTTCATCGTCCAGGCCCTGCGCGGCCAGCCGCTCACCCTGTATGGCGACGGCGCGCAGACCCGCTCCTTCTGCTACGTGGACGACCTCATAGAAGGCCTGCTGGGCCTGATGGATTCGCCCGACGATTTCTGCGGCCCGGTAAACCTCGGCAACCCGGCGGAATTCACCGTGCGCGAACTGGCCGAGCAGGTGCTGCGGCTCACCGCCTCGCCCTCCGGCATCCGCTACCAGCCCCTGCCGGAAGATGACCCGGTGCGGCGACGGCCAGACATCGGCCTCGCCCGCCACGCCCTCGGCTGGGCCCCGGCCACGCCGCTGGAAGAGGGGCTGAAACGCACCATCGCGTACTTCAGCCGGGTGGTGCGGTGAGGGAGGGTCGCAAGCGGGGCGCCCCCTCTCCCCGGCCCTCCCCGCCAGGGGGGAGGGAGAAAGGCAGGCCGCCGCGCGGCTGAAATGCCGAGGCCCGGCGTTTTTCTCCCCTCTCCCCTCGCGGCCCTAGGAGGGGCCGCTGCGCCAGTACAAGCGCAAACACCTTTGCGGGCGCCGCCTCTCCCCGCCAGGGGCGGAAGAACAACCCTCCCTGCGCGGACGATCCCCTTGAGCGATATGCAACGCCCGCCCCAAGGTTCAACAGGAGAACAGCCCATGGAAACCCCGCTGCTGCAGCGCCATTGCCCGCGCAACATCCTCGTTTTCCGCGCCCTGCAGCTGGGCGACATGCTGTGCGCCGTGCCGGCGCTGCGGGCCTTGCGGGCGGCCTGCGGGGATGCGCGCATCAGCCTGGTCGGGCTGCCGTGGCTGCGGGCTTTCGCGGCGCGCTATCCGCGCTACCTGGACGACTTCATCCCCTTCCCCGGCTTTCCCGGCCTGCCGGAGCAGACGCCGGACATCGCGGCCATTCCGGGCTTCCTGGCCGAGTTGCAGGCGCGCCGCTTCGATCTCGCCATCCAGCTGCATGGCGACGGGCGTTTGAGCAATCCGCTGGTGGCGCTGTTCGATGCCGGCCGCAACTCCGGCTTCCGGCCGCCCGGCGAAACGGCCACGGCAGATGGCGCTTTTCTGCCCTATCCGGCGCAGGGCCACGAGCTGCGGCGCTTGCTGGCGCTCACCGCTTTCCTCGGCGCCCCCGCCCAGGGCGAACACCTGGAGTATCCGCTGCTGGCGGCGGAGAGGGAGGAACTGGCGCACAGCGGGCTGGCGGCCGGGCTGGAGGCCGGCGGCTACCTCTGCCTGCATCCCGGCGCCCGCTCGGCGGCGCGGCGCTGGCCGGCGGAGTGCTTCGCCGCCGTCGGCAACGCGCTGCAGGCGGCCACCGGCCTGCCCCTGGTCATCACCGGCTCGGACGCCGAGGCCGGGCTTGCCGCCGCGGTACAGCGCGGCCTGAAGGCGCCGGCGCGCAACGCCGCCGCCCCGATCAGCGCCGGTGCCCTGGCCGCGCTGCTGGCCGGCGCCCGGCTGGTGGTGTGCAACGACACCGGCGTCGCCCACCTGTGCGCCGCCCTGCGCATTCCCAGCGTCACCCTCTTCCGCGCCTCGGCGCCGGAGCGCTGGGCGGCGCTGGATCGCGATCTCCACCGCCCGGTCTGGGCCCCGCCCGGCCACCACGCCGACGAAGGCCTGGCGGCGGTGCTGCGCGAAGCGCGGGCGCTGCTGGCGAAGCCGCCCTCCGCCGCTTGGCGCTGAGGCCGCCTCATGCGGCGCACGGCCGGAGGATGGTTCCGGCCGGACTCCCCTCGCCTTTCCGCCGGCGGCAGGCGGCAGGGCAGCCGCGCCCTAGCCCGGCGCGCCGCCCGCCTGCCCGTACAGCTCCGGGTTCAATGCCGGGTCGTTGTACATCTTGAACTGGCGGTAGAGCTTGAAGCGGGCGGTGCCGCAGCGGGCCTCCCACAGCAGGCGGTCCAGGCAGCTGGCGAGGTCGCCACGCTGTTCGACCAGCACCTCCAGCTTGGTCCGGCAGCGCGCCATGTGGGCGGCGCCCGCCTCCTGGCGCCCGGCCTGCAGCCGCATGTGGTGGATCTTCAGCGCCAGGATGGAGAGGCGGTCGACGATGGCGCCGGCGGTCTCGCTGGACAGGCGCACCTCCGGCTCCTCGGCGGCCGGGCCCAGCGCCGCCAGCAGGGTTTGGTCCAGGGCTTCCACCGCATCGTTGCGGCGCTGGTTGTAGCGGTCGATGTTGCGCTTGCAGTGCACGATCTCCGCATCCGCCACGTCGGTGCGCCGCGCCTTGTCTTCCTCTTTCCACAGCGCGGTGTTGCAGCGGTGGTTCTCGGCGATCCAGCGCCACCACGGGCCTTCGCCGCCGCTCTCCGCCAGCGCCTCGCCGGCGGCCAGGCAGCGGTCGTGGAAGGCGACAATGGCCGGCGCCTCCAGGTCTGCATAGGATTGCGCCACCCGCTCGCCACTTTCCTGCGGGCTGAAGGCGGTGGCGCCGGCGGACTCGGGACGGTCGCCGCGCCGGCGGGCGGGGCGCTGCTGGCCGTGGGGCATCTGCTGCATGGACATGGCGGATCTCCTGTTGGAAACGCTCTGCCCCGGATGCGGTGCAAAGCCGGTTCCCGCACCGGGCTCCACCGCCACGCCCTTCACCATGCTGCACCGCACCGCCGGCTGGCGGAAAGAATTACAGCGCGGCCGAAACGCTTACATCGCCCCCCGGCGCCATCACCTTCTCCGGCGTCATCGGCGTGCTCCGCACCCGGCGGCCGGTAGCGTGGAAGATGGCGTTGCACACCGCGGCGGCCACGCCGACGATGCCGATCTCGCCCACGCCCTTGGCGCCGATGGCGCTGACGACGCGGTCGTCCTCGTCCACGAAGATGACGTCGATGTCGCGCACATCGGCGTTCACCGTCACGTGGTACTCGGCGAGGTTGTGGTTCATGAAGCGGCCCAGGCGATGGTCGGCATGGGTTTCCTCGTGCAGCGCCTGGCTGATGCCCCAGACCACCGCGCCGCTGACCTGGCTGCGCGCCGTCTTGGCGCTGATGATGCGGCCGGCGGCCACCGCGCTCACTACCCGCGTTACCCGCACGGTGCCGAAGGCCTCGTCCACCTTCACCTCGCAGAACACCGCGGAATGGGTGGCGCGCAGGTACTTCTTCTGTTTCAGCACCTTGGGCAGCATGAGGTACTTCTCTTCGATGGCGGCCTCGCCGGCGGCGGCCATCACCTCCTCCACGCTCATCGCCACGCTGGGCTGGCGGCGCAGGCGCAGGCCGCCGCCGGCGAACTCCACCTCGTCGAAGCGGGCCTTGGCGAAGGGTGAGTTATGCAGCCGCCGCGCCATGCGGAACAGCCGCTTCTGCAACTTGGCGCAGACGCCGGCCACCGCCGAGCCCACGGTGGCGACGTGGGAGGAGCCGCCCTCTATCGGCGCCACCGGCAGGTTGGAGTCGCCGAGCTGGAACATCACCTGCTCCAGCCGCAGGCCGAGGGCATCGGCGGCCAGGGTGCACATCGCGGTGTAGGTGCCGGTGCCGATGTCGGTGGCGGCGCTGCTGACCACCAGCCGGCCGTCCGCATGCAGCACCGCGCCGGCGCGGGCGAACATCTGCATCGCGTCCCAGGTGCCGGTGGCCATGCCCCAGCCGACCAGCTCGCTGCCTTCGCGCATGCTGCGCGGCGCCAGCGGCCGGCGCGCCCAGCCGAAGCGGCGGGCGCCCCGCTCGTAGCAGTCGCGCAGGGCCTTGCTGGAGAAGGGCAATCCCTTCATCTGGTCCTGCTCGGCATAGTTGCGCAGCCGCAGTTCCAGCGGGTCCAGGCGCAGCGCCCAGGCGAGCTCGTCCATCGCCACCTCCAGCGCGTGCACGCCGTGGGCGGCGCCGGGGGCGCGCATGTCCATCGGGCTGGACTGGTCCAGCGCCACCAGCCGGTAGATGAGCTTGACGTTGTCGCAGGCGTAGAGCTGGCCGGACCAGTTCACCACCACCTCGACGTAGTCCTCGTAGCACGAGGTTTCGGCCACCGCCTCGTGCACGATGGCGCGCAGGCGGCCGTCGCGGTCGGCGCCCAGCCGGATGCGCTGCAGGGTTTCCGGGCGGTGGCCGAGGGAGAACATCTGCTGGCGGGTGAGCACCACCCGCACCGAGCGCCGCAGCTGCAGCGCCGCCATCACCGCCAACGGCAGCTGGTACTGCGGCCGCAACCCTGAGCCGAAGGCGCCGCCGACGTAGGGGTTGCGCACGGTGACCTTGTCCTTGCCCAGGCCGAACACCCGCGAGACGTACCAGCGGCTGTTCTGCGAGCTCTGCGTCTTGTCGTAGATGGTGAGATGGCCGTCCTCGCCGCGGATCACGGTGGAGGCGAACAGCTCCAGCGGGTTGTGGTGCTCCACGCCGCTGTAGTACTCGGCCTCGATGCGCACCGCCGCGGCCAGCAGTGCCGCCTCGGCGTCGCCGCGCTCGTCCGGCGGCGGCGAGAAACCGGCCTTCAGCGGCTTGGGCTTGTGGCTGCGCGCGAGCTGCGACATCAGATTGGTCTCATGCTGCTGCGGCAGGTAATCCACCGCCACCAGCGAGGCGGCGTAGCGCGCCGCTTCGAAGGTTTCCGCCACCACCAGCGCCACCGGCTGGCCGCTGAAGTGGATTTCGCCGTCGTACAGCGGGCGGAAGGGGGCGCCGGCGGGGGCGGTCATGTCCTTGTAGAAGAGGTCGAAGCTACGCATGCGCGGGCGATTCTCGTGGGTGATGATCTCCACCACCCCCGGCACCGCCAGCGCCTCCCGCAGGCGGAAGCCGGCGATGCGGCCGCGGGCGATGGTGCTGCCCACCACCACGCCGTAGGCGAGGTCGTGCGCCGGGTGTTCGGCGGCATAGCGCGCCTCGCCGGTGACCTTGGCGCGGCCATCCACCCGCGACACCGGCATGCCAACGCGGACGAAGCCGGTGCCGGCATCGGCCACCGGCGTCTGCAAGTCATGGATGCGCTCGTTCACCGTTCTTCCTCCCTGCAGGCCGGGCCGGGCGTGCCGGCGGCGGCGACTTCCAGGGCGCGCACGATGGCCCGGCGCGCCATGGGAATCTTGAAGTCATTCACGCCCTCGCCACGGGCGCCGGCCAGCAGCACCGCCGCCGCCGCGGCGAAGTGCGCCGGCTCCGCCGGCTTGCCCTGCAGCACCGCCTCCGCCTCCGGCTGGCGCCAGGGCTTGTGGGCGACACCGCCGAGGGCGAGGCGGGCGGAGGCGATGCGGCCGCCCTCATCCAGCGCCAGCGCCGCCGCCACCGACACCAGGGCGAAGGAGTAGGAGGCGCGGTCGCGCAACTTGAGGTAGGCGGAGTGGGCGGCGTGGCGCGCGGGCGGCAGCTCGATGTGGGTGATGAGCTCGTCCGCCGCCATGGTGTTGTCGTGCTGGGGCGTGTCGCCCGGCAGGCGGTGGAAATCGGCGAAGGCGAGCTGACGTTCGCCGCGCGCGGAGCGCAGGTGCACCACCGCCTCCAGCGCGGCCAGCGCCACGCACATGTCCGAGGGATGGGTGGCGATGCAGTGCTCGCTGGCCCCCAGGATGGCGTGCAGCCGGGTGAGGCCGCCCAGCGCCGTGCAGCCGCTGCCGGGGCTGCGCTTGTTGCAGGGCGTGCCGGTGTCGTAGAAGTAATAACAGCGGGTGCGCTGCAGCAGGTTGCCGCCGTTGCTCGCCATATTGCGTATCTGCGGCGAGGCGCCGGCCAGGATGGCGGCGCTCAGCAGCGGGTAGCGGCTGCGCACCAGCGGGTGATAGGCGGTGTCGGCATTGCGCGCCAGCGCGCCCAGCAGCAGCCCGCCGGCGGGCGTCTCCTCTATGCGCGCCAGCGCCAGCTGGTTGAGATCCACCAGCCGCATCGGCCGCGCGACGTTCTCCTTCATCAGGTCCAGGATGTTGGTGCCGCCGGCGAGGAAGCTGGCCGCCCCCAGGGGTATGTTCCCGCCGGGCGCGGTGAGCGCGGCGAGCGCGTCTGCGGGGTCGCGGGCGAGGTGGTAGGCGAAGGGCGTCATGCCGGCACCATCCCGACGATGACCGGGCGGTCGCGCTCCTCGGCGCCAGCGCTGCCGAACATCACCTCTTCCACCGCATCCACGATCTGCGGGTAAGCGCCGCAGCGGCACACATTGCCGCTCATCAGCTCGCGCAGGTCGTCGCGGCAGCGCGCCTGGCCCTCGTTCATCAAGCCCAGCGCCGAGCAGATCTGCCCCGGCGTGCAGTAGCCGCATTGCAGCGCGTCGTGGGCGACGAAGGCGCGCTGCAGCGGGTGCAGGCGCGCGCCCTCCGCCAGCCCTTCGATGGTGACCACCTCGCGCCCCTGCTGCATCAGCGCCAGGCTGAGACAGGCGTTGATGCGCCGGCCATCCACCAGCACCGTACAGGCGCCGCACTGGCCCTGGTCGCAGCCCTTCTTGCTGCCGGTGAGGTGCAGGTGCTCGCGCAGCAGGTCGAGCAAGGTCACCCAGGATTCCACCTCCAGCTCGTAGGGCTGGCCGTTGATGCGCAGGCTGAGCGGATAGCGCGGCGCCGCCTGCGCCTGTGCCCCGCCCGCGTTCTTCACCGCAATGTCCATGAAATCCTCCTCGCAGATGGCGCTCCCGGGCGCTCAAGGCGGCGCCGGAAGTACGAGGGGGAGTGCAGCAAGCGATATGCCCTGGCGGACCCTGCCGGGCCCTTGCCAGCCCGCCGCCGGGGCGCGGGAAAACGCTGTCCGGACCGGGCTGTCGGGCCCACCGCAAGGGCGGCTGCGGTGGGCCCGCGTGGCCCGATGTAAGCGCTGAAAGCGCGGCGGAAGCTTCCTGTACCATAGCCCGCGCTTCGCCCCCGTGGCGTCGGTGCCCGGCACGCTCTTCCCTCAACTTCAGCGGTGTCGCATAAGTGAGCCATACCCCCGATTCCCTGCCGCAGCCTCCGGACGTACTGGCCGCCCTGCGCGAGGCAACGGGCGGCCGGCATGCCGACGGCCCCCAGGCCGAGGCCCTGCTACCCGGCGTGTGGCGACTGCCGCTGGTGGAGGCGGACCTCGCCGATGCGGCGCTGCCGGCCGGCGGCATGGCGGCGCCGGCGGCGGAACCGGCCGGCCTGCCGGCGCTGCGCGCCGAACCGGCGTGGCGCTGGGGCATCTGTCATGTGATCGAAGGCGTTCAACTGGGCGGAGCGGTGCTCCACCGCCGCCTGTCGGCAGCCCTGCGGCCCCATCCGCTGCGTTTCCTGAAAGCGGACGAGGCAGGCCCGGGGCCGCGCTGGCAGCAGTTCGTCCAGGCGCTGCGGGCGCAGGTGCGGACCGAGGCCGCGATCGCGCTCGCCTGCCAGGGCGCATGCGCCCCCTTCGACCGCCTGCTAGCAATCGCCGCGCCCCGCCGCCGCTGACGATGAACGACCTCGTGCACCACCAGCCCGAGCCGGATCCTTCCGCCAGCCAGATGATGATCTTCGACGTCCTGCCGGATGCCTACCTCATCACCAACGAGCGCTACGAAGTGGTGACGGCGAACAGCCGCTACCTGAGCGTGATCGGTACCTCGCTGCCGCAGCTCATCGGCAAATCGGTGTATGACATCAACCAGCATGTGCCCGACGAGCAGCGGGAGACGCGGCGGGCCTGGCTGGAATCGGTGCTGCCCTCGCTGCGGCTGGGCGAGACCCGCTCTTCGCCCATCCTGCGCTACGACCTGCCGCTGGCGGAGGATGCCGCCGCCGGCCAGCTGCCGGAGCGCTACTGGCAGGCGCGCGTCAGCCGGGTGAGCAGCGGCAGCGGCCTGCCGGGCACCGACCTGCTGGTGTTCTGCCTCACCGACGTGACCGAATCGGTGGATGCCTCCGAGCGCCACAAGCGCGAGCGCGCCAAGCTGCGCTCCCAGGCGCGGCTGCGGCAGATGCTGATAGACGAAGCCAACGCCGAGTTGCGCAGCCAGCAGGCGCGGCTGCAGGAGGTGCTGACCTTCGCCCGCGTCGGCGCCTGGGAATGGGATCTTGCCAGCGGCCAGATGAGCTGTACCGAGCAGTGCTACCGCAACATGGGCATCCCGCTGGGCGAGCCGCTGAACGCCCAGCGCCTGTTCACCAGCCTGATCGAGCCGGAAGACCGCGCCCGGGTGCATGCGGCGGTAGAGCATTCGATCAGCTCGCACGACTACTTCGAGGTGGAGTACCGGGTGATCTGGCCGGACGGCAGCGTGCGCTGGCTGCTGGCCCGCGGCGCCCCCCACGGCCCGGCCCAGGGCGCCCCCACCTCGCTGGTCGGCTTCACCCTGGACATCACCGAACGCAAGCAGGCGGAGCTGCATCACCAGGCGGTGGCCCGGGAAGAGAAGCAGGCGCGCGAACGCAGCGAGAGCGAGGCGCGGGCGATGGACCACTTCATCACCGCGGTGAGCCACGAGCTGCGCTCGCCGCTGCATGCCATCGTGTCATGGACCATGCTGATGCAGCGCACCCCCGACCCCAGCTATGTGGCGCGCGCGGTGCAGGTGATAGAGCGCAACACCCGCCAGCTGTCGCTGATGGTGGACGACCTGCTGGACAGCGGCGCCATCGCCACCGGCAAGCTCTCCATCACCCCGCGGCCGGTGGACATCGGCGCGCTGGCGGGGCTGGCGGCGGAGGACATCCGCTTCAACGCGGAAGCGCGCCATATCAAGCTGATCGCGGAAACCCTGTCGCCCTGCCTGGTGATGGCGGATGAGGGCCGCATCAAGCAGGTGATCTGGAACCTGCTGACCAATGCGATGAAGTTCGCCGACGGCGGCACGATAGAAGTGTCGGTGACCGCCGACAGCACCCACGCCGAGCTGACGGTGCGGGATACCGGCATCGGCATTCCGGCGGAAGCGCTGGAGCGCATCTTCGACCGCTTCCAACAGGCGCAGAACGGCCAGGCGGCACGCGTTGCCGGGCTGGGGCTGGGCTTGTGGCTGGTGAAGAACCTGGTGGCGCTGCACGGCGGCACGGTGAGCGCCCACAGCGATGGCCTGGGCCAGGGCGCGACCTTCCGCGTCAGGCTGCCGCGCTTCCGCTAGGGCGGCGGGCGCTTTTGCAGGCCGGCGCCGGCAGGGAAAAGATGATGCGGGAGGGATGAAGGCAGCTGCCAGGAAGCCGGTGGCGAGGGGCCAATGAGGCCGAGGTCGCCGAGGTAACCTCCGGCGCCGCCGCTCGGTCTTCGAACGGCAGCGGCTCGTGCAGCACCGCCCGGAACATGCCGAGGCCGGCGATCGCCGCCATGAAATCGTCCAGCCCCACCGGCTTCACCACGTGGGCGCACCCCGAGGCCGTAGCTGCGCAGCAGGTCATTCAGCGCCTCTTCTCATGCGACGCCGGCTCACCTCCGCCTGCGGCAAACCGGCAGCCTTTGGCGCCGGGGCCCCCTCCGATTCGCGTTTCTGCCGTGCTGGCCTTGCCACCGATATCCACGGCAACCCGCGCCGCCACGATTTCTCGACGAACGGCTGCGCTGCGGTCGCGCCGGCCCTAAGACCCGCAGCGCACCCTCACCGGTTCGGTGATCGCATGCACCGCATGCAACCGGCGCAGGGTGGAGATGGCGGTCTCGCTGAGGCGGTGGCCGCGGGTGAGCACCATCAGGCCGTTGGTGGTGCGGATGTCCTCATCCACGATCCAGCCGGCGACCAGGTCGCGGATGCGGACGGTGCGCTCGGCGTCGGCATCCGGCTGGAAACCGGCGACGGCCTTGATGATGTATTCCGGGATGAGCGGCCGGCTCGCCGCCAGCGCCGCGGCCGGCGGCACCTTGCCCGCGCCCCTGCGGCTGTGCCGCTCCAGCGCCAGCGCGGCATGCAGCAGGGGAATGCCGCGGATGAGCTCCAGCGCCGCGCCCTCCGGCACCTCGCCGCGCTGGTGGCGGATGATCTGGGCGACGGTTTCCATGCGCGGGATGCGCTCCACCAGCCGGCCGGCCACCTCCGGGTGCTCTTTCAGCAGCGTCTCCTCCTCGGCGCTCAGCGGCCCCTGGTTGGCGTCGGCCTGCATGATGTCCGCCGGAATGCCGACGCAACCGATCTGGCTCAGCGAGGCCGCCATGGTGTAGATCCACTTGTCCGGCCAGTCGAGCTCCTTCAGCGCGAACTCCACGCAGTCGCGGGCGAAGGCGGCACGCTGGAAGGCCCAGGGGGCGACCATGGCCAGCAGCTCGGTGAGGGTGGCGACCGAGGCCGAGAGCGTGGTCTCCAGCAGCTGCCGCTCGGCATGCTCCAGCTGGTACTGGCGCAGGGCCTCGGCCAGTGTCGCCTCCAGCATGTCCTGCGGGCAGGGCTTGCATAGGTAACGGAAGATCCCGCCCTTGTTCACCGCGGCGATGGACGAGGCCACGTCCGCCTGCCCGGTCAGCAGGATGCGGACGCTGTGGGGTGCGATCTCCCGCGTCTTCGCCAGGAATTCGGCGCCGTCCATGCCCGGCATGCGCATGTCGGAAAGGATGATGGCGAAGGGCCCGCTCCAGTGCACCGCGTCCAGGCCGGCAGCGCCGCTGGGTGCGACGGTGACCTCGTACTTGCCGAACAGGCTGCGCTCCATCGCGGCGAGGACATTGGGTTCGTCGTCCACGCACAGGAGGCGGGCAAGCGGCGTCTCACTCATCGTTCTCTTCCTCCAGGAACTTGCTGCTCGCCGCCTGCCAGGCCGGCAGGCGGTCGAGCAGGCCGACGGTGGCCAGGTAGTCGCGGTCGGGCTGCTCGCCGCCGGCGAGCGCGGTGGCGACATGGGTCATGCCGGTAATGCCGAACTCGGTCGGCGAATCGCATTGCGGCAGGTGGTGATGGGCGACCGCGCGCACGATGTCCATCGGCAGCCCCCACAGGCCGAGCAGGTAGGCGCCGACGGCGGCGTGCAGGGGCGCACCGCAGGCGCAGCAGGACTCCGGTGCCGCGGTAACCGCCGGCATCGGCGCCACCAGCAGGCCGACATGCGCCAGCAGCGCGGCGGTGGCTGCCGGCCCGGGGGCGCCGATGACGCGGGCCGCGACCTGCGAGGCGCGCAGCGCCTGGCGTTGCAAGGCATCCACCTGGCCATTGGCCGAAGCGCCGTCGAAGACCTGGGCGGCGATGACGACGCGCGTCACCACCTCCGTGCCCAGGCGGGCAACGGCGGCGGCCACGTCGGGCACCGGCTTGCCGCCGCCGAAGAAGGCGGAGTTGGACAGCTGCAGCACCTTGGCGCTGAGCGCCGGATCGGCGCTGATCAGCTCTCCCACCGCGCGGGTATTGCCCAGCGGGTCCGCCAACATGCGGTTGAGCTCGCCGAAGATGCGGGGGGCGGAAGGCAGGCGGTTGATGCCACCTACGGCGGCGACCACCTCGGGCGCCGAGAACATGTCGCGCAGGCGCACCGCGCTTTCGATGATGGAGAAAAGGCGGGCGTTGTCGCAGGGCTTGGCGAGGAACTGGTGGGCCACGTCCAGCATGCGGCGCATCGCTTCGACGTCGGCATGGCCGGAGAGGATGATGCGCATGCTGGCGGGCCAGCGCGCCCTCACCTGCTGCAGCAGCTCGGCGCCATCCATGAAAGGCATGCGCATGTCGGAAACGATGACGTCGGCCGGGCAGCTCTCCAACCCGGCCAGCGCCTCAGGTCCGCTGGTGAAGAAGGCGCAGTCCCAGGCGTCCTCGCGTATCGCCAGCGTTCTCTCGAAGCCGGCGAGCACCAGCGGCTCGTCGTCGACGAACGCTACCCGCATGCCTGCTCCCCCGCCGGCCCCTGGCGGAGCGGCAGGCGCACCACGAAGGTGGTGCCCACGCCCAGGCAGGATTCGCAGTAGATCTCACCGTGGTGCTTGTCCACCACGGTGGAGTAAGTCAGCGCCAGCCCCTGGCCGGTGCCCTTGCCCACCGGCTTGGTGGTGAAGAAGGGGTCGAACATCCGGTTGCGGGTTTCCTCGCTCATGCCGGTACCGTCGTCGGTGAGCCTGAGCTCCATCCAGGGGCCGACGGTTTGCGCCGAGACGAGGATGCGTCCCTTCTCCTTCACCCCTTCCTTCAGGGTGTCGCCGATGGCGTGGGCGGCATTCACGATCAGGTTCAGCAGGGCCTGGCCGACCAGGTCGCGGATGCAGGGCACCGGCGGCAGGCCGTCGGCAGGCAGCACTTCGAGGTCGGCCACATATTTCCATTCGTTGCGGGCCACGGTGGCGGTGGTGCGCACGAGGTCGAGCATGTCCACTTCCTCCATCTCGCCGGAGGAAGGATGGGAGAACTGTTTGAGCGCGGCGACGATGCTGGCGATGTGGCGCAGCCCTTCCAGCGACTGCTCCAGCGCCTCCGGGATCTGGCGGCGCATGAACTCGATGCGGCGGCCGCCGAGTTCCTTGCGCAGGACGACCAGCGCCGGGTCCGCCTCCGCCGCCGGCAGCGTGCCCAGCAGGCCGCTGGCGGTGTCCAGCAGGTCCAGCAGCGTGCCGGTGGCGGATTTGACGAAATCGATGTTGCTGGAGACGTACTGGGTGGGCGTGTTGATTTCGTGGGCGACGCCGGCCGCGAGCTGGCCAATGGACTCCATCTTCTGCGCCTGCACCAGCTGGGCCTGGGCCGACCTGAGCTCTCTCAGGGCGGTCTCCAGTTCCTGCCTTTCGGCCTCCAGTTCCGCCGTCTTGCGCGCCACCACCTGTTCCAGCGAGATGTTCTGCGTCAGCAGGGCGAAAGGGGTGTCGCGGTCGCTCTGGGCCTCCTGCATCAGGCGGCGCTTCAGCGCGGCGATGGTCTTGTCGCGGGCGGCGAGCAGGCGGGGATAGTCGGGGACGTCCGCGCCGCCATTGCCGGGCTGCGCGGCCTGCGCCGGCGGGGCGTTGGCGGCGGGATGGGCGGGGGAAAATTCCATGGTCAAGCTCCCAGGGCGATGCCGGTGAAGGTCTGGTTCACATGGATGCCGTTGAACTGCTCGCCGTAGGTGGAGAAGCCGAACACCCGGTTCTCCGCCATCAGCCGGCCTATCGCCCGGAAGTCGCCGGTGTGCTCGAACTCCAGCCGCCGCAGGATGCAGTCGCAGGCGAGAATCAGCGTGCTGCCGCCCAGGGCTTGGTGCACCTTGCCCAGCGCCAGTTGCAGGGTCTCCAGCGGGCTGTCGGCCACGCCCAGGGTAACGATGAGCCCTTCTTCGATGGCGCAGTAGCAGGTCAGCGACTGGTCCGGGTTGGAGCGCAGGATGGAGCGCACATAGGTTTCGGCGCCGTAGGTGAGCACCAGCGGATGCTTGGAGAAGAGCTCCGGCCCGAGCGCGGCCACCGGCTGCCCCAGGGCCTGGGCGTAGGCGAGCGCCGCCGGCTCGCCGTTCATCTCGTGGATGATGCGCTGCTCCGGGTCGGCCGCGGTGATGACGAACTCGGTGTCGCTCGGGCGGAAGTGCTGCACCTTGAAGGGCAGGATGGCGGCGTCGGTGTCTATCAGCGCGAACACCGCGGCGCCGGAGAGGAAGCAGCCATCGCCGTCGTACACCGCGGTGCGCTCGAACTTCAGGTCGTCACCGGCGGAGCCGCCGATGATGGGCACGTTGTCCAACGCCTGGTAGAGGCTGGCGGTGACGCGCTCCTCCAGCATGGAGAGGCCGTCGATCAGCAGCAGGCCGAAGCGACTGCGGCCGGCCGCGCTGGCCTTGGCCCTGCGGGCGATCGCCACCGCCTGCGCGGCATGGTCCGCCAGCGGAGAGATGGGGAACAGTTGCACCCGGAAGCCGCCGCCGAGGCCGATGCCGACCAGGCCGGCGCGCTCGAAGCCGTCCGGGCCGATCTGGCCGGAGGAGGTGCAGGCAATGACCGGACAGGGGAAGCACTGCTTCAGCGCCTGGCCGAGGGCGGCGAGGTCGTACTGGGAAGCGCAGAAGATGATGGCCGCTTCCAGCGCGGCCGCATCCAGCTGCCGCGCCAGGTCGGCTACCGCCTCGGCCGGGGTGGCTGCGCTGGTCTTTCCGTAATGCACGCGTATGGGCACGGAACCTCCCCCTGGATTTGCCATGGCTGCGCGGCAGGGTCCCTATGGCGGACGGGAAAAACCCGCAGCGGGATGCCGCCCCTTCCGGCGGCGCCTGCGAGCCCCGCCGTTTCCTTATTCCTAGGGGGTAATGCTGCGCCTTTCAAGCGCCGCCAATCCGGCATTAATCCACATCCCGGAACAAGAAGCGCGCCGCGCGCGCGGGCCGCTTCAGCCGGCGGCAGCCGGCGCGGCGACGTGTACCTGGAAGCGGTTCTTGCCGCCCTGCTTGGCGGCGTACATGGCCTGGTCGGAGAGGCGCAGCAGTACATCCGGATCGGTGCCGTGTTCGGGGAAGAGGGCGATGCCCATGCTGCCGGACACCTCGCGGAACTGGGCCCCGAGTTCGACCGGCGCGGCCACCGCTTCCAGCACGCGGCCGACCACTTGCTCGCACTCCTGCAGGCTGTCGATGCCGCCGAGCAGGAGCACGAACTCATCGCCTCCCAGCCGCGACACGGTGTCGCCCGCGCGCACGCTGTCCTTGAGGCGGTGGGCGATCTCGATCAGCAGCACGTCGCCGGCGCCGTGGCCGAGTTCGTCGTTCACCGCCTTGAAGCCGTCCAGGTCCAGGTAGCACACCGCCACCAGGCTGCCGGCGCGGCTGGCCTGCGCCAGCGTCTGGTGCAGGCGGTCGGCCAGCAGTGTGCGGTTGGGCAGCTTGGTGAGCGGGTCGTAGTGGGCGAGGAACTCCAGCTGCTCGCGCTGGTTGATGACGCAGGTGATGTCGGTGAAGGTGCCGATGTAATGGCTGACCTCGCCCTGGTGATCGCTCACCGCCGAGATGGTGAGGCGCTGGGCGTAGGGGGTGCCGTCGCGGCGGCGGTTCCACAGTTCGCCCTCCCAGTGGCCCTGGGCGCGTATGGTCTTCCACATGGCCTGGTAGAAGGCGCGATCGTGCCGGCCGGAGGCGAGGAGGCGCGGGTTGTGGCCAAGCACCGCCTCCCGGGAGTAGCCGGTGATCTCGGTGAAGGTGGGGTTCACGTCGATGATGGCGCAGTTGGCATCGCAGATCATGATGCCCTCGTGCGCATGGGTGAAGACGTTGGCCGCCAGCCTCAGCTGCGACTCGGCGCGTTTGCGCAGGGTCACGTCGCGGGTCACGCCCAGCACCGCGGTGATGACGCCGTTGGCATCGCGCAGCGGCGCGGCGTGGGTGTCCATCCAGCGCACGGTGCCGGCCTTGCCGACGATCATGAACTCCAGGGTGGCCGACTCGCCCTCGAACACCCGCTGGCACAGCTCCGCATAGGCCGCCCGGTGCTCGGGGACGATGAAGTTCATCGCGCCGAAGGCGTTGGCCTCGGCCAGGCTGCCCACCTCCAGCACCTCCATCGCGGCCCGGTTTATCTCCACATAGGTGCCATCGCGCAGCCGTATGCTCACCGCCTCCGGTTCGTTGTCGATGATGGTCTGCAGCCGGGCCTGGCTGGCGGCCAGCTCCCTGGCCGCACGGTCGCGCTCTATGGTCGAGCCCATCCAGCGCGCCAGCAGGGCGACGAACTCGATGTCTCCTTCATCGAAGCCGCGCGCGTAGCGGCCGGGCGAGCTGAAATTGACGGTGCCGAATACCTGGCCGCCCACCTGGATGGCGGCGCCGATGTAGGCCTCCAGCTGGAAGGCCGGGTAGCTGGGATGCCGGCGGTAGAGGGAGTTGCCCATCTCGGCGATCGCCAGCACCCGGCTCTCGCCCAGGGTGATGTCGCAGCAGGTCTGCCCCAGCTCGAATTCCTGCCCTTCCCGCAGTTCACCGTTCGGCGAGACTTCGCTGACGATGGTGTAGCGCTGGCCGCTCACCTGGCTGACGATGCCGAACGGCAGTTCGAGCTGCGCGCTGGCGATGGCCAGCGCCTGCCGCAACTGGGTGGCGAGCGGCAGGTGGGAGAGCGCGGCCACCTCGTTGAGCTTGGCCAGGCTCTCGCGCTGGCGTCGCTCGGCCGCTTCGATGCGCTTGCGGTCGCTGATGTCGCGCGCGCTGACGAAGCGCAGGTAGCTGCCCTGGAAGGCCACCGGCGTCAGCAGGATCTCGACCGGGAAACAGGAGCCGTCGCGCCGGCGGTGGGTGGATTCGAAGGGCGCGAGACGGCCGCGCTGGTCGGCTGGCAGCGGCTGCACCCGGCGCCCGTCCGAATACGCCGGATCGACGTCGCCCACGCTCATCCGCAGCAGCTCCGCCTCGCTGTAGCCCAGCTGCTCGCAGGCCATGCGGTTCACATAGAGGAAACGGCCCCGCTCATCGACCAGGAAAGTGGCGTCGTTGGCGTTGTCGCTGAAGAAGCGGAACTTCTGCAGCTCGTTCTCGAAGCGCTTGCGCTCGGTGATGTCGCGCTCGCAGGTGAAAGCCAGCCACTGCCCCTTGACCAGCAAGGCGGTGGAGTTGATCTCGAGCGGAACGCAAGTGCCGTCCTTGCGCCTGTGCTCGGTCTCGAACGGCGGCATGCGGGTGTGCTTGCCCTGTTCGAAGTGGGCCACCACCCGTGCGAGGTCATAGTGGGGGTCGATGTCAGGCACGCTCATCTGCAGCAGCTCCGCCTCGGTGTAGCCCAGCTGCTCGCAGGTCATGCGGTTCACATAGAGGATGCGCCCCTGCTCGTTCACCAGCATGTAGCCGTCGTTGGCGTTGTCGTTGAAGAACTTGAACTTCAGCAGTTCGTCCTCGACCCGGGTGCGCTCGGTGATGTCGTGGAGGATCGCGTAGATCCGAGCGCGGTCGCCGCTCCCCACCAGGCCGGCGTAGATCTCCACCTCCCGCTCCACGCCGGAGGCAAGCCGGTGCCTGGCCTTGAGATACCAGCCGGTGTCGGTGCCCGCATTGGCGGCCATGCAGCGGTCGAACTCATCCGCGTCGGTGCCGATGTCACGCAGGCTGCGGCCCAGCAGGCGGGCGCGGGGATAGCCGTAGAACTCGCAGGCGGCGCGGTTGGCATCGAGAATGCGGCCATCGTGGGGGTCGAAGACCAGCTTGATGGCATGATTGGTCTCGAAGATCTGCCGCAGCCGGCTCTCGCTGGCCTGCAATTCTCCCAGCAGCACGGTGATGAGCACGGTGGTGATGGAGGCGGCCGCCATGTAGCCCCACAGCATTGCCAGGCTGGCATGCAGGTCGCCGCTGTGGAACGGGCCGCCGCCGTGGGCCGTTGCCCACACTGCCTGGGCGGAAAGCAGCAGGGCCGCGGTGGAAGCAAGGCCGGTGCTGCCACGGATTGCGATCCACATCAGCAGCAGGAAGGGCAGGAACAACAGCGGATTGGCCGCCGAGGTCAGCAGGTGGCCGTCGAACACCACGCCGCCGATCAGCAAGGTCGCCAGCAGCGCGCAGCCCAGTTCCACCCCGCGCCGGCCGCGGAACATCGCCCCCCAGGGCTGCCGCCCCACGGTAAGCAAAGGTACGCCCACCACCAGCGCACCCATGGCGTCGCCCAACCACCAGGTGATCCACGCAAAGAGCACGTCCTCCGCCGGCAGGATGCCCGCCAGCCACAGGTTGAGCACCCCGTTGCTGGCGCTCAACGCCATCCCCCCCGCCACGCCGATGGCAAGGAAGTGGAGCAGGTCCCTACGTCGCGGGATCGCCGGATCGAAACCCCGCCGCTGGAGCAGGCTGGCCGCCACCCAGGGCCCCAGCGTGTTGCCGCAGGCAATCGTAAAGGCGAGCCAGGGGGGACTGCCGATATCGAGATTGACAGCGAACGCAGCCAGCCAGACCGCCGGCCACAGCGAGCGCTGCCAGCCGATGAAAGCCGCGAGCGCGATCCCGGTGGGCGGCCAGATCAGCGTGATGTGGGAACCGACGAAAGGCACCGATAGCCCGATCTGCCCCCCCAGGTAATAGGCAAGGGCGACGATGGCAAAGCGGAATATCCAGCGGGAACCGGGCAAGGGGCGAGCGAACATGGCAGGGGGCAGGAAGAGCGGACGCCAGATGCGTTGTCGTCAGGAGTTCTGAACTGTCCTTGTACTTATTGGCGAGCCTCTCTGTGCAGCCTCACCGCCGCCGGTAAAACCTGCTAGCAGGTTGTTTACGGCCTGCAACCGATACTAATTAAATACACCTTTAGACATAGTGCATTTGCTCACGGCAGGCGAGATCGCTGAGGATGGGAGCGCCCGTTTCCGGTAATCCGGTTTTGTCCGGAGCAATGCGGCCCGGTCGGCGCGCCTGGCGATAGGCAGCTATTAATCCGGCAACGAGACAGGAGACCTCGTTCGCCCTGTACTTGCCGAAGAGCATTGCGAGGAACGGGCTTCGACAAGCTCAGCCCGAACGGCTGCTGGGTATTCGATTGCCGGGCTAATCACCCGCCCGGCCGGCCAATGGATGCGGGATGCCGCCGTCCCCATAGGTGCCGACGACCTGGGCGATCACCACCTGGTAACCCTTCAGCCACTCCCCCTGGCGCCGCTTGGCCTCGACATGCGCCGGATGCCGCATGAGCTGCTGCAGCGCCTCCATGCTCTCCCAGTAATACACATTGGAGATCAGGCCAGTCGCCGGGCTTTCCCAGGCCTCTTCCCCGAGGTAGCCCGGAATCGACTTCGCCGCCTCCGCGATTACCTTGTCCAGGGCGTGAAACTCTTCGTCGAACCGCCCTGCGGCAAAAGTGAAGGTAGAGGTGTAAATGGCCATTCTGGAAGCGGAAGGAGAAAAGTACCGGCGGCCCCGCCGGATGTTCCCGGATGCCTGCGTCCAGCCGCAGGCGCAGAGGCAGGTCGAGCGGGCGCTGACGCCCCCAGGCCACAAAAAGGAAAAGGCCTGCATCTCTGCAAGCCTTTGTTTTCTGGTGCCCCCGGCAGGAATCGAACCCGCGACCTTCGGTTTACAAAACCGTTGCTCTACCAACTGAGCTACAAGGGCAACGCCATTTGCGGCGGGCGCGAATTATAGCTCAAGACGGCGAAAAACCCGTTGCCGCGATTCAGCACTTCCCATACAGGAGAATTACTGTATAAAATTACAGTCATCGAGACAGCCCTCATCAGCTGACGTTTTAGGAGCTTCCTGAATGGAAACCAAGGTCAATCGCGTTCTCATGGGTTTTGGTCTGCTTGCCGGTCTGGCGCTGGGCGTTGGCAATCCGGGAGGCGCCATCGCGCTCGCCGTTGCCGGTGCTGGTGCTACCTGGCTGTTGCGTAACGGTTTCCTGCAGCGCAAGGAAGCGTGCCAACGCTCCTGAGCGGGTCCGCTGCAGCCGGAGAGGCTTACTTCTTCAGGGGAATCTGGAGAGCGGCATCGACCGGCACCGCGGTGATGGCATTCTGCGGACTACCTTCGATCAGCTTGTCGGAGTACGTGAGGTAGACCAGCACATTGCGCGCCGGGTCCACCATGCGAACCACCTGCAGGCGCTTGAACAATACCGATTGCCGCTCGGAAAACACCTCTTCCTTCCTCGGCAAGGGGTCGCGGATGCGCAGCGGGCCAACCTGCCGGCAGGCAATGGAGGCCTCCGCCTTGTCCTCGGCCAGGCCGACGGCGCCGGAGAGGCCGCCCGTCTTGGCGCGGGACACGTAGCAGGTAACGCCTTCAACCTTGGGATCGTCGTAGGCGTCGACCACGATCTTGTGATTCGGCCCGATCAACTTCCAGACGGTGGAAACCTCACCCACCGTCTCGGCGCAAGCGCCAGCGGAAAAAAGCGCAGCACCGAGCAAGCAGCCGGCAGCTGCAGCTTTCGCCTTCACTTGGCGAACTTCCCCACCAACTGCTGCAACTTCTCGGAACGCCGCTTGGCGGCCTCCTCCGCTTCCCGTTTCTCCCGCTGCTGTTTCGCCGCGGCGGCAAAACGTTCCTTCAGCGTGGTGGAGGCGTGGGTGCGCTGCTCTTCGGTCACCTCTCCTGCCGGGTTTCCGTCGAAATCGTAGCGCTCGTTGGACCGTTCCATCGCCTTCAGGTAGCGGGTGGTGGCGGTGTGGAAACGCAGCGCAGCGCGCAGCGTCTTGCGCTCGAACTCCGGGAAACGCTCCAGGATGACCGCGTCTATGCGCAAGGCCAGGGGCTTGCAATCACGGAAAGTGGGAGACAGTTCCTGCAGCCGCTGGAGCAGCGCGCGCGGTTCCAGGGAGGTTTTCTGCGTAGGCGTTTCGTTACTCATCGATTCTGCAACTCAGAGATTTCAGGCCCCGACGGCGGGTCCCACGTGCGGCAGCACGATGGACCATTCTACCCGAGCCCGCCTGGCGAAACCCAACCGGGTGCGCGTTGTCCATTCGCCGTCCAGACAGGAGAACACCATGCCCCCGCAACAGACCCGCGCCCTGCTCGCCCTCTGCCTGATGGCTGCCTTTGCCGACCAGCGCAAGGATGACAAGGAGCGCGAACATATCAAGCGCGTCGCAGCTTCGTTGGGCGGAGACAGCGGCGTCGACCTGCTCGCGCTCTATCAGGATGTACTCCTGGGGCGGATCACCCTGGAAGATGCCGTCAGCGCGCTGGATGCACCGGAGCTTCGCCACCTGGCCTACGAGATGGCGGTAGGCGTCTGCGATGCCGACGGCGTGCACGACGCGCAGGAGGCCGCTTTCCTCGAAAGGCTGCGGACTGCGCTGACGCTGCCGCAGCAGCAGGCTGCGACCATCCTGGATGACGCGGACCAACTCGCCGCCGCCCCGCCCAGCGCGCCGCTGCCAGCCGAACTGGAACAGCCGGCTGCCGCCGGCGGGGTAGTAAAATCCGCGGTCGACACCACAGAACTGGACAAACGCATCCTCAACGCGGCCATCCTCAATGGCGCCCTGGAACTCCTGCCCCAGTCCCTCGCCTCCATGGCCATCATCCCGCTGCAGACACGGCTGGTTTATCGCATCGGCGAAGCCTATGGCTACAGCCTGGACAAGGGGCACATCGCCGACTTCCTCGCCACCATCGGTGTCGGCCTCACTTCCCAGTATGTAGAGCAGTTCGGCCGCAAGCTGGTAGGTGGCCTGCTCGGCAAGGTGCTGGGCAAGACCGGCCGCGCCATCGGCAGCGCGGCCACCGGCTCCGCCTTCTCCTTCGCCACCACCTACGCCCTCGGCCAGGTGGCGAAGCATTACTACGGTGGCGGCCGCAAGCTGGACGGCAGTGCCCTGAAGACCAGCTTCAACAATCTGCTGGGCCAGGCGCGCGACCTGCAGCAGCGCTACACGCCGGAAATCGAACAGCGCGCCCGCACGCTGGACGTGGGCAAGCTGATGGCGGAATTGAAGGCCTGAGGGACGGCCACGCGGCCCGGTGCAGCGGAGCGAGCATGCCGTCACGGCCAGCGGGCGCACCCGACGGGCGCCTGCCGGCCGCCTTCAGTACTTCATCACCACATTGATCTGCGCCGGACGGTCCGCCGCCACGTCGAAGGCGCTGTCCTCGAAAGCCGGCGGGCCCATCACCCGGGGGTTGTTGGACAAGCCGTAACCCTCTGCCGGGAACATGCCGAAGCGCAGGTTGAGCTTCCCGTCGCCGTCCTCATCGTGGTAGGCCATAACCGCGTAGCGCCCTGGCGGCACCGCCTCGAACACCACCTTGACGATGCCCGGCGCCGCCGGCGCCTCATGTACCGACAGCGCATGCATCTCCTTGCGGAAGGAACTCGGCGTGGCGTACAGGCCGACCCGCACAGTGCCGCGTTCGTGCGCCACGCCCTCCAGCACCACGGTCAGCGTCTGCCCGCGCGGCTGGCTGGCCGCAGGCGCAGCCGTCTGGGCGTGAACGGATCCAGCCAGCGCCAAGCCCAGCAAAAGTGAACGACACATGAAGCGCTTCGGTCGGCCTGCTTCCATTTCCCGCTCCTTATCCAGATCTGGAACAAACCGTGAAGGATGTTCCCCCGCGTGGCTGAGGGCAAGCGCAAGCAGCGCCGCGCGAGAGGTACAAAGAGAGGGCCACGCGGCCATGCTCGCCCAAAGGCGTAGAAGGGCGTGCAAAAGTGTTGTATAATCCGCAGCTTGCTGTTGCCACCCGTGGCAGCGCCTGCCGGTGTGCAGATCGCCGGCGCTATCGGGCACCAGCGCCCTTCCCCATCGGACCCGGCCTCCACGGCCTGCGGCCCGACCCGTCGGCAACCCGGCCGGCTGCGCCACTCCACCCCATGGAGCCCGGCGCACCGCCCCATGTCGTCCTCCCTGCCATCGGCACCCCCGGTGGCGCTAAAGCCGGATTCGCCCGGTTTCGGTCCCGTACCGTTCCGCTCATTCCGCCCCTGCCGGCCCCGCCTGGCAGACGCCGTGCTTTCCGCACGGCCCACGATAAGGAGCAAGACAATGGCTAAAGAAGAACTCGTCCAGTTCGAAGGTGTGGTCCAGGAAGTCCTCCGCGACGCGCGCTTCCTGGTCAAGCTGGAGAATGGCGTCGACGTTGCCGCTTATGCCTCCGGCAAGATGCGCAAGTTCCGCATCCGCATTCTCGCCGGCGACAGGGTGACGCTGGAGATGTCGCCCTACGACCTCTCCAAGGCGCGCATCTGCTTCCGCCACAAGGATGAACGCAGCCGCCCGCCGGCAACCACGCACTGAGCTTGCATCGACGGCAGGAATCGCGCTTCCGGACATCGCCCCCCGTGGTTTTCACCCCGCGGGGCAGGCATAATCCGGCCAATCCTGGCGGCCCTTCCCGCCTGCTCGATTGGAATATTGAATGGCGCGCACGCCGTCACCGCCCCTCCCCCCAGCGGACCTCTCCGGAACTGATTTCCGCCGTAGCCCGGCGGGCGGGGGCGACACCCCACCCGAAGCCGCATCCCCCTCCGACATTGCCCGCGAAGCCCTGCACCAACTTGCAGTGAGGCGCATCCCGCCGACGCCGGACAACTACCGCACGCTGTACCACCAGATTGCCGGCATCGCAGAGGAAGAAGCCTTCCCCAGCCGCAGCCTGCGGGCGCTGAGCTCGCTGCTGCCGCGCGACACGCCCGAGGCCCTACGTACTGCCCAGCGCTTCGAAGCCGCCGTCGCCGGCGAACAATGGACCCAGCTACGCCAGGTGCTGGTTGAAATATGCACCGCGCGAAGCAGCGGGGCGCTGCCCTGGGGACGGATGATCCGCGAGTTGATCGTCGAACTCGAACGCCGCCAGGAAGGGCTCACCCGCGCCCGCAAGAATCAATCCCTGCAGCACGTGCTGGCCGCTTCCAGCACGGACAGCGAACAGCTCTTCCTCCGCCTGCAAGGCCTGCTCGGCAGTTGGGCCAGGCGGGACGAAAGCGAGCCGCTGGAGATTGCCGGCCTGCCAGTACTGGAAACCGCCGGCGACATGCCCCACCCGCTCGCGCCGCTAATCTCCCAGCTGCTGCAGCGCGGCCTCACGCCACTGGTCGCGGGCGATCCCGCGCTGCTGGAGGAAACCCGGGAACTGGCGAGCACTTTCGACCAGCTGGAGGGCGCCATTCCCGACGCCCTGGTCCAGCGCCTGGACACCTACTCCGTCCGCCTCAACTGGATGGCCGAGGACAACAGCGCGGTGCGCAGCGCCTTGCTCGGCCTGCTCCGGCTGCTGGTGGACAACATCCGCGAACTGGTGCTGGACGACCAGTGGCTGCATGGCCAGCTCAGCGTGCTCGCCGAGGCCTTCGCCGGCAGCCCGGACATCCGCGTGCTCGACGAAGTGGAGCGCCGCCTGCGCGACGTCATCGACAAGCAGGGCCGGCTGAAACGCGAACTCACCGATGCCCAGCACCGGCTCAAGACCATGCTGGCCGGCTTCATCGACCGCCTGGCCGAGTTTTCCGACACCACCACCGAGTACCACGACGCCCTGGGCCACTGCGCCGAGCGCATCAGCGCCGCCTCCGACATCTCCGAACTCACCGACGTCGTCGAGGAAATGTTGCGCGAAACCCGCAACGCCCAGGCCTCCGCCCAGCGTTCCGGCGCCGAACTGAGCGAGTTGCGCGCCCAGGTGGACCACGCCAACCAGCACATCCTGAAGCTGCAGCGGGAACTGGACGAAACCAGCGAACTGGTGCGCCACGACCCGCTCACCGGCACGCTCAACCGCAAGGGGCTGGACGAAGCCCTGGCGCGGGAAATCGCCCGCATGCGGCGCAAGGGCAACAGCCTCTGCCTGGCACTGCTGGACGTAGACAATTTCAAGCAGCTCAACGACACCTTCGGCCACACCACCGGCGACGACGCCCTGCGCCATCTGGCCGCCGTGGTGCGCGAATCGCTGCGGCCGCACGACACCGTGGGCCGCTACGGTGGCGAGGAGTTCCTCATCCTCTTGCCGGAAACCGAACTGGAAGATGCCCACACCGTACTCGTACGCCTGCAGCGCGAGCTCACCCGGCGTTTCTTCCTCGCCGGCGAGCAGAAGCTGCTCATCACCTTCAGCGCCGGCATCACCCGCCTGCAGACCGAAGAAGAAGCGCAACTGGCGATAGAGCGGGCCGACAAGGCCATGTACGCCGCCAAACGCGCAGGCAAGAACCGCGTTCTCACCGCCGCATGAGTTGCCATGGCCGCTGCCACCAATCCCTTCGAGATTGCCCGCGAAACCTTGCGCCAGCTGGCAACCCGCCGCGTCGCACCCACCCCTGACAACTACCTGCGGCTGTACTACGAGATCGCCGGCAGCGAGGCGGTGGAGGTCTTTCCCCTCGCCTTCGTCCGCGACCTCGCCCGCCGCATTCCGCGCGACTCACCCGAGCGCCAGCGCCTCGCCCGCCAGCTCGACCAGGCCCTGACCGCCGACGAGCCGGCTCCGGTGCGCGAAGCACTGGACGGCTACCTCGACAGCCTGCGCCTGGAGCCGCCGCCCGCCTGGAACGAACTCATCGCCCAGTTGCTGCGCCAGTGGGAGGGCCGCCAGCTCGGCTGGACCACCGCCCGCAAGCGCGAATCCCTGGAGCGGGTGCTGAGCGCCAACGACCCGGCGGCGCTGCACGGCCGCCTGCAGGCCCTGCTCCGTGCCTGGGGGCAGAGCCCCATCGACCCGGAGCAGTCGCTGCCGCCGGAAACGCCGGAGCTCTCCGCCGGCCGGGACCACCTGCTCGCCGCCGCGCCCACCGACAGTGTCATCGGCGTGCGCCTGCTCGCCAGCGGCGAAAGCCGGGAACTGATGGCCGGCCTGCGCGACCTGCTGTTGCTGGCGCTGGAAACCGTCATCCCCGCCTTCCTCGGCGAGCACCCCGAGCTCATCAACGACGCCGGCCTCATCGCCGCCGACGTGCGCCGCGCCGCCAGCGAGCGGGATCTCGCCAACGTGCGCCGCCAACTCACCAAGTTCAGCCACCGCCTGGAAGGCACCGCCGCCGACGCCGCCGAGATCCGCACCGGCCTGCTGGACCTGCTGCGCCTGCTGCTGGACAACATCGACGAGCTGGTGGTGGACGACCAGTGGCTGCACGGCCAGATCGAGATGCTGCGCGACGTCATCGACCAGCCCGCCACCCTGCGCATGATCGATGACGCCGAGCGCCGGCTGAAGGAGCTCATCTACAAGCAGAGCCAACTCAAGCACAACCTCGCCGAAGCCCAGCGCAACCTGCGCAACATGCTCGCCGGCTTCGTCGACCAGCTCGCCCGCTTCGCCGAAAGCACCGGCAGCTACCACGACCGCATCGGCCAGTGCGCACAGAAGATCGCCGCCGCCCGCGACATCGCCGAGATCAGCGACGTACTGGACGAAGTCATGCGCGATACCCGCGCCGTCCAGTTCGAAACCGCCCGCTCCCGCGACGAACTCCAGGGCGCCCGCCTGCGGGCCGAGGCCGCCGAAGCCAAGATCGCCGCCATGCAGGCCGAGCTGGAAGAGGCCAGCCGGCTGATGCGCCACGACCAGCTCACCGGCGCGGCCAACCGCCGCGGCCTGGAAGAGAGCTTCATCAAGGAAGCCGCCCGCGCCGAACGCCGCAGCATGCCGCTGTGCATCGCCCTGCTGGACGTGGACAACTTCAAGCAGCTCAATGACACCCTGGGCCACCAGGCCGGCGACGACGCCCTGCGCCACCTCAGCAGCGTGATCCAGCAACAGCTACGCCCGCAGGACACCCTCGCCCGCTACGGCGGCGAGGAGTTCGTCATCATCCTGCCGGAAACCGACCTGCCCCAGGCCAGCCAGGCTCTGGTGCGACTGCAGCGCGAACTCACTCGGGCGCTGTTCATGAGCGGCGCCGAGCAACGCGTCATCACCTTCAGCGCCGGCGTCACCCAGGTGCTGCCGGGCGAAAATCTGGACGTCGCCCTCGGCCGCGCCGATTCGGCGATGTACCAGGCCAAACAGAGCGGAAAAAACCGGGTGGCGACCCTGGAACCCCCGGCCCAGCCCCAATAAGGTGGAATTGGGCGGATAAACCGGACGTATTCGAACTGACACCGGCACGAATATCGGCCATATTGCGTCATCGGCCGCAATAGTCTGGCAAACGAGCGTCAAACATGACATCCAGGTTCCCTTGGCCCTTCCGCATGCCGGACGATTTCCCCTTCGTCTCCGAGCGGGCCCCGTACTACATTTTCGGCGCGGATTACCGCGAGAACTCCAGCGGCGTGGTCTCGCTGCACGTCCTGTGCGATGCGCTCAACCGCCGCGGCTACCCAGCCTACTTCATCAACGTCAGCGAGACCCATCCCAACCTGGATGCCCGCCTGCTGCAGGCGCGGGACGTTGAACGCCATGAGCGCGCGGGCCTGCCGCCGGTCGTCGTCTACCCCGAGATCGTCAGCGAGAATCCTTACGACGCCGACATCGTGGTGCGCTGGATGCTCAACCGCAGCGGCGCCCTGACCGGGCAGCCGGTACAGTTTCGCGACGAAGACCTCGTCTATCACTACTCGCGCGAGTTCGCCGACGATCCGGAGCAGCCTCTCTCGCTGCTCACCCCGGTGTCGCACGACCCGCGCCTGTTCCTGCCGCCGGAGTCCCCGCCTCCCCGTTCCCGGTCCCTGCTGTACCTGGGCCGCATCCGCCGGGAAGAGATCGACTTCTCCCGGCTGCCCGCCGACATCGAGATCATCGACAATCATGCGCCGGTCAGCCTGAGCGAGCTGATCGCCCGCTTCCACTCGGCCAAGGTTCTGTATTCGGCCGAGCGCAGCGGCACCTGCCTGTGTGCCGTGCTCGCCGGCTGCCCTGTCCTTTACATCCCCAGCCGCCTGCTCGACGAGTTGCCGGAGATCGAATTCAGCCACGACGGCGTGGCCTGGTACGACGAGCCCGGCGCCTGCGAGCGGCTGAGCCAGACGGTGGGCAAGGTTTTCCAGAACTGGGTGGCGCAGGTCGGCATCTTCGAACAACAGCTCACCGCCTTCATCGAACGAACCCAGGCCGCGGCACTGGCACGCAAGCGCCAGGCCCCGGGCGACAAGGTGGTTCCCCGGCCGATCCGGGAACAGTTCCTCGCCGCCTCCGCAAGTGCCAGGCCGGTCGAGATCCAGCGCACGCCGGGCGCAAGCCCCGCTCCCGCCTACCAACCCCCTCCGCCCGCCATAGCGTCAGACGAGGAGATCCTGTTGCAGGAGGGGCTGGCCAAACAGGAGGCGGGCGACCTGGAGACCGCCTTCGCCATCTTCCAGGAACTCGTCACCGCCGAAACGATACTGTGGCGCCCCTATGCCGAGATTGCCCGCATCGCGCTAGCACAGGGTGAGAAAGGCATCGCCCGCGAATTCCTCGAACTGGCCTGCGAACGCGAGGAGCCGGCTGGCGAAGCGCATGTGGAGCTGGCCCGGCTGCAGGCAGCCGAGCAGGAATACGAAAAGGTGCTCGCAACCGTGAGTCCCGTTCTCCGCGCTTCCGGCGAGCATTTCCCGGCCTTGGAACTGGTGCGCCAGGCTCTGGGGGCGCTGCCCGCCCTGCCCGCCATTGCCTGGGCCCGGCTCGTCACCGACATGCGACGGCCGCTGCCGCCGGCGCCTACCACCGTCTATCACGAGGTTCCCGAGGCACCGGCGAACGAGCCCGAGCCGGCCGCCGCCCCCCTGCGCTTCCCCGAGTCGAACATGGCGCACCGCTATCTCGACAGCCTGCGCGGCATCGAGATCGGTCCCTCGTCGCACAACGCCTTCAATCTTCCCGACTGCCTCTTCGTCGACAAGTGGGCGGAATCCCGCTACACCGAGGAACAGCGGGAACTGTGCGGCACGGCGCAGCGCATCGACGTGCTGGCGGCAGGCAATACCCTGCCCTTTGCCGACGGCAGCCTCGACTATGTGCTCACCTCGCATGTGCTCGAGCACTTCCACGACACCATAGGCGCGCTGAAGGAGTGGTACCGGGTGGTGCGGGACGGCGGCCTGATCTTCACCATTTTCCCGCACAAGGAACGCACCTTCGACAAGGATCGCCCGCGCACCACGCTGAGCGAACTCATCGAGCGCCACGCAGCCGGCAGCCTGGATGCCTCCGACGGCCACCACACCGTCTGGGTCACCGAGGATGCGGTTGAACTGGTGGAGCACCTGGGCTGGAAGCTGGTCGAGGTGATGGATGTGGACGACAAGGTTGGCAACGGCTTTGCCTTCGTGATTCAGGTCGAGAAGCCGCGAGCGGCCTGAACAGGTGCCTGCAGACGTGCCCAACCGCCAGATCTCCGTCCTCTCCGCCGATCCGCTGGACAGCGCCTGCGCCCGCCTGCGCCTGGCCGACCCCATCCGCGCCGGCGGCATGAAGCTCAACTGGCATGTGCGTATCGATGGCGAGCGCATGGAGATCGATCTCAGCGGGCTGGAGCAGGCGGAGCTGATCGTCATCCAGCGCACCTTCCCGCGCGCAGCCGGTGTCGAGACACTGCTGGACACGCTGTTCGGACTCGGCATCCCGGTCATCTACGAGGTGGACGACCTGCTGACCGGCATCCCCGACGACAACCCGATGGCGGACTACACCGACGCCGCGTCCGATGTCCTCGTCGCCCTCATGAGTCGCTGCCATGCGCTCACCGTCTCCACCCCCGCCCTGGCCGAGCACTACCGGCAATACAACCCCCGGGTACATGTGCAGCTCAACCCGATAGACGAGCGCATCTGGACACCCAGGACGCCGCCCGCGAAAGCCGGCCGGCGGCTGAGGCTGGGTTTCGCCGGCACCGCCACCCACACCGCGGACCTGCGCCTCGCGGAAGACGCCCTGATCGAGATCCTCGCCCGCCACCGCGAGCGGGTGGAGCTCTGCCTCTTCGGCTGCACCACCGAGCGCCTGGCTGCGCTGCCTGGCGTGCTCAACATCGCCGGCGGCCTGCCCTACGCACAATATGCTCAGACCCTGCGCCGGCTGGAGTTGGACGTCGGCATCGCCCCGCTGGTCGACAACCCGTTCAACCGGGTCAAGAGCGACATCAAGTGGCTGGAATACTCGATGGCCGGCATCGCCGGCGTCTATAGCGAGCTGCCGCCCTACGCCAGCGTCGCCGAGGGCGAAACCGGCCTGCATGCGGGCAGCGACACCGAAAGCTGGATCGTCGCGCTGGAGCGCCTGATCGCCGACGGCGCCCTGCGCCAGCGCATCGCAAGCCGCGCCCAGCGCGAGGTCCTTGCCCAACGCACCGCACGCCATGCCGGCGCCAGCCTTGCCGCCATCTACGAGGAAATCATCCTCGACCATGCCCGCGGCGCCCGCGGCTCGCGTCGCTCGCTCGCCGACGCCGCAGGGCAGCTGCGCTACGCCCAATGGCTGGATGCCAACCTGGCCTCCCATACCGAGTTGGCCGAACGGGTCGAGCAGCCCCCGGAGCACGGCCCGCTGCAGCTGCATGCCCTCGTCTTCGACGACGGCAGCCGCCCGGAGGCCAGCGCACGTACCCGGCAGGCTATGGAGCGGCTGTGGCACTGCAGCCTGCGCATCGACACCCTGGCCCCGACGCGCGAGGGCGCCCTGCAGGCAAGCGCCCTGCTCGCGGGTAGCACGGCCGAATGGGTGGTGCTGCTGTGGCCCGGGGATCTGCTGGCCCCGGCGGCCAGCTGGTACCTGCAGCAGGAACTGCTCCGCCGCCCCGACGCCTGGGCCGCCTACTTCGACGAGGACAGCGTCTCCCCGACCGGTGGCCATGACGATCCCGTCCTCAAACCCGATTTCGATCTCCAGCGGCTGCGCTGCGCCAACTACCCCGGCCGCAACCTCTTCCTGCAGCGGGAACAGTTGCTCGCCCACGACGGCCTGGCCGGGGTGGATCCCGAAATTGCCGGCGCCGAAGCGCTGCTGCGCATGCTGGACGCGGGGCTCCCGGCGGAGGGCATTGCCCACCTCGCGCGCATCGCCGTCCATCGCGACAACGCGCCGGCGGATGAGGCAAGGCGCCAGGCCCTGTGCGTGGGTTATGCCCAGGTGGTCAGCGCGCATCTCGCCCGCCGCGGACTGGCAGCCGAAGCCCACCCCCGCCTGCCAGCCCATGCGCGCTGGCCCGGCGCCAGCCTGCATTACCAGTTGCGCGATGCGCCGCTGCTCAGCGTCGTCATAGCGACCCGCGACGGCGGCAAGATCCTGCAGCGCTGCCTGGAAACCCTGGTGGGCGAAGCCGGCTACCCCGACCTGGAAATCCTGGTGCTGGACAACCAGAGCAGCCACCGCGAGACGCTGGACTATCTCGACGGCCTGCGCCAACTGGACAGCGACAGGCTGCGGGTAATCACGGTGGACGAAGCGTTCAACTTCTCCCGCCTGGCCAACCTCGGAGCCCAGGCGGCGCGCGGACACTACCTGCTGTTCCTCAACGACGACACCGCCGGCCTCTCGCCCGGCTGGCTCGGCGAACTGGCGGCGCGGTTGGAAGAAGCCGATGTCGCCGCCGTCTCCCCCCGGCTGCTGTTCCCGGATGGCCGCATCCAGCACGCCGGCGTGGTCCTGGGCCTCGGCGGCGCGGCCGATTTCGCCTACAGCGGCGCGAGCATCGACCAGCCCGGCTACGCCGAGCGGCTCGTCTGCGAGCAGGAAGTCTCCGCCGCCACCGCCGCCTGCCTGCTGGTCAAGGCCGAGGCGTTCCAGCTTGCCGGCGGCTTCGACGAGGAGGCGCTCGGGCTCGCCTACGGCGATTTCGACCTCTGCCTGCGCCTGCGCGAGTATGGCTACCGCATTCTGTGGACGCCGGCCGTAAGCCTGCTGCACGAAGCCGGCCACTCCCTGAAGGCGCACACCACCACACCGGCCGCCATCGCCGAGCGCAGCGCCACCTTCGCGCGCAACCGCAGCGTCTTCTTCGAACGCTGGCTGGAGCGTCTGGCCCACGACCCCTACTACAACCCGGGGCACAGTCTGCAGGGCAACAACTACCCGCTGGACACCCGACAACCGCTGATGCGCAACCGCCTCGCCGAGGCCGGCCTGCTCCACATGGCAGCGCTGCCGGCCGATGCCTCCGGCTCCGGGAACTACCGGGTGGCGGCCCCGATGCGGCGCGCCATCCACGAGAAACAGGTGGACGGACGCATCCTCTATGGTTATCCGGATGCGCTCACGCTCAGCCGGCTGAACCTCGAGGTGCTCTTTACCCAGCGCCAGGTGGATGACAACCACCTGCAGACCCTGGCCACGCTGCGGCGCCAGCTGCCCGCGCTGCGCATCGTCATGGACTTCGACGATCTGCTGACGCAGGTCCGCGCCGACAATCCGCACGCCGCCGACGTCTGGCCCGACATCGACCGCCGCATCGCCGAAGCCTGCGGTCTGAGCGACTGCGTCACCGTTTCCACCGCAGCCCTGGCCGTGGAGTTTGCTCACTTCCACGATGACATCCAGGTCATCCCCAATGGCATCGATCCGATGCTGTGGCCGGCTCCCGGCCTGCCGGAACAACGCGGCCGGCGCCTGCGCGTCGGCTGGGCCGGCGGCATCAGCCATGCCGGCGATCTTGCCTTGCTGGCAGAGGTGATTCCTGCGCTCGCCAAGGAGGTGGAATGGGTCTTCTTCGGCATGCGCCCGCCCGGCGTTGCGCAATCGCTGTACGAATACCATCCGGGCGTCTCCTTCGCCGACTACCCCGGCAAGCTCGCCTCCCTGCGGCTGGACCTCGCGCTGGCGCCTTTGGCCAGCCACCGCTTCAACGAGTGCAAGAGCAACCTGCGCCTGCTGGAGTACGGCATCCTCGGCATTCCGGTGCTGGCCTCGGATCTCCTGCCCTACCAGTGCGGACTGCCGGTCAGCCTCCTCGGCCCGCAGCCGAAGCAATGGCTGGCAGCGATACGCGAGCGCGCCGGCGAACGGGAAGCGCTGCAGGTGGAAGGGGCCAGGCTGCGCAGCGCGGTGCTCGCCCACTGGCAGCAACAGCACTTCGTTCCCGGCTGGCTCGCGGCCTGGGGGCCGGAGCACGCCACTCACACGTCCTTCCTCGGTGAAGACTGACAGGGATCGTACGAACCATGAAAGACCAGCTCCCGGTAACCCGCCCCTTCCTTCCTCCGCTCGAGGAGTTCATCCCCTACCTCGAACAGATCTGGGCGAACAAGCAGCTGACCAACAACGGCCCCTTCCACCAGCAGCTGGAAGCCGAGCTGGCGGCCTACCTCGGCGTCGAACACCTCAGCCTGTTCGCCAACGGCACGCTGGCGCTGGTCACCGCCTTGCAAGCCTTGCGCATCAGCGGCGAAGTCATCACCACGCCTTACACCTTCGCCGCCACCGCCCACTCGCTGCTGTGGAACGGCATCAAGCCGGTGTTCGTGGACATCGACCGCGAGACCTGCAACCTCGACCCGGAGCGCATCGAGGAAGCAATCACCCCCGCCACCACCGCCATCATGCCGGTGCATTGCTATGGCATCCCCTGCGACGTCGAGCGCATCGAGCGCATCGCCGACACCTACGGCCTCAAGGTGATCTACGACGCCGCCCATGCCTTCGGCGTGCGCCACAAGGGCAGCAGCGTGCTGCGCCACGGCGACCTCTCCATCCTCAGCTTCCACGCCACCAAAGTGTTCAACACCTTCGAGGGCGGCGCCATCGTTTGCCCGAACGCCAAGATCAAGCAGCGCATCGACTACCTGAAGAACTTCGGCTTCGCCGACGAAGTCACGGTGGTCGCGCCCGGCATCAACGGCAAGATGAACGAATTCAGCGCGGCGCTGGGCCTGCTGCAACTCGGCCATATCGATCAGGCACTGTCCCGGCGGGCCAGCCTGCACCACCGCTACAGCCAGGCACTGGCCGAGGTACCCACGCTGGAAGTGCTGCAGGCACCGGCGGAAGTGGAGTGGAACCACGCCTACTGCCCGATCTTCGTCAAACCCGGCCACCCGCTCGGCCGCGACCAGTTGTACGAGAAACTGAAGGCACACGGCATCCTGTCACGGCGCTACTTCTATCCCCTGCTCAGCTCCCTGCCGCTTTATCGCGGCCTGCCGAGCGCCGCCCCGGAGCGGCTGGTGAATGCAAACCGGATCGCAGACCAGGTGATCTGCTTGCCGATCTTCCCCGACCTCGACGTGGCAACCCAGGACAGGATCGTGGAGACGCTGGTCTCCACCGCATGAACACCTTCCGCAGCCGGACCCAGGCCCCATGAGCGACGCCCTCATCATCTACGGCAACGGCCAGATGGCCCGCATGTTCCACCACTTCGCCAGGACCGAATGGCGGGTGGCGGCCTTCACCGTGGACCGGGAGCTGATCACCGACAGCCAGCTTGCCGGCGTGCCGGTGCTGCCCTTCGACGAGATCGAGCGGCACTGCCCGCCGGACAGCCACCACATGATCACCGCCGTCGGCTTCGTGCAAATGAACAACGTGCGCGCCAGCCGCTACCTCGCCGCCAAGGGCAAGGGCTACCGCTTCGCCAACTACATCCACCCCTCGGTGGTACGGCATGAAGACCTGGTGCTGGGCGAGAACAACGTGGTGCTCGACCATGTGTCGCTGCATCCCGGCGTCAGCCTGGGCAACTCCAACTTCCTCTGCAGCAACATCTCCATCGGCCACGGCTGCCGCATCGAGGACAACTGCTGGATCAACTCCGGCGTGGCGGTGGCCGGCGAAACCCTCATCCGCTCCAACTGCTTCTTCGGCCCCAACGCCACCGTGGGCGACAATATCGCCATCGCCGAGCGCTGCTACATCGGCGCCAACACGCTGGTCACCCGCAGCACCCTGGCGGGCGAGGTCTACGTTTCCGCCCAGGGCGAGCGCTTCCCGCTGTCCAGCGACAAGTTCCTCGATTTCATCCGCCGGGCCTGAAGCCGCCGCGGTTCAAGAACATGGACATCTCCCCCCTCTACGCCGCCTTCTCCCGCGCCGCCCAGGCCACGCCAGGCAAGACCGCCGTCATCCTCGGCGAAGAAAGCCGGAGCTATGCGCAACTCCTGGGCGAGGTCGATCGCCTGGCCAGCCGGCTGGGCCGGTTGGGGGTCGCCGTCGGCGACCGCATCGGCATCGTCCTGCCCAACAGCATCGAGTTCGTGCGCATGCTGTTCGCCGCCGCCCGCCTGGGTGCGGTGCTGGTGCCGCAGTCGCCCGGCTGCACGCCGGAAGCGGCCCGGCGCACCTTCGCCGCGGCCGGTGTGAACCACCTGGTCTGCTGGCATGGCGTGGCCGCCGAACTGTTTCCAGCCAGTGGCCAGGGCGCAGGCCTCCGCCTGAGCGTGGGCGGCAAGCTACCCGGCTGGCTGGCGCTGGAGGAGACAGCGGACGACGAGCCGCTGCTCGAACCCGCCCGACTGCCCGCCGGCCATCCCTACCTCATCCTGCTCACCTCCGGCTCCACCGGCGCGCCCAAGCCCATCCTGCTGAGCCAGGACACCAAGGTGGCGCGTGCCGGCTCGGCCATCTCACTCTACGGCCTCACCGCCGACGAGGTGGTGCTCGCCGCCACGCCCATGCACCACTCGCTCGCCCAGCGGCTAGTGCTGCTCCCGCTCACTTCCGGCGCCACCAGCGTCATCATGCCGCGCTACACCGCCCAGGCCTGGCTGGACACCGCCGAGCGCCACGGCGTGAGCTTCACCATGGCGGTGTCCTCTCAATTGCGCCAGGTCATCCCGCTGCTGGAAGACCGGCCGGCACCGTCCCGCCTGCGCTGCCTGGTGTCCTCCTCCGCCGCGCTGGACCCGACCAGCAAGGCGCAGCTGCTGGCGCGCATCCCCGGCTGCGCCTTCCATGAGATCTACGGCGCCTCGGAGATCGCCTCCGCCACCAACCTGGACGCCCGCGCTCATCCGTCCAAGCTGGATTCGGTCGGCCTGCCCATTGCCGGCGTCGAGGTGCAGATCCTCGGCCGTGACCAGACCTTGCTGCCGGCGGGCGAGGCCGGCGAGATCATCTGCCGCACGCCCTTCGCCTTCGCCGGCTACTACCAGGCGCCGGACATCACCCACGCCGCCATGTGGCAGGACTACTTCCGCACCGGCGACGAAGGCCGGCTAGATGAAGACGGCTTCCTCTACTTCCTCGGCCGCATCAAGGACATCATCATCGTCGGCGGCATCAACGTCTATCCGCGCGACATCGAGGACATCGTCGAGCAGCACGCGGACGTGGCCGAATGCGCCGCCATCCCGGTGGCCGACGCCCAGCTCGGCGAGGTCGTCGGCCTGGTGATCGCGCCCAGGCCGGGCGCCAGCCTCAAGCTGCGCACGCTGCGCCAACTGTGCGCCAACCGGCTGGACGACGCCCAGCAACCCCACCACTACTTCCAGGTCGACCAGCTGCCCCGGAACGAAATGGGCAAGATCGACAAACCGACCCTGCGCGCCAGGTTCTCATCCCTTCCGAGGCAAGAGACATGACTACCCCTGCTCCGCAGCCGCTGCGCCTGGGCTTCATCGGCGGCGGCGCCACTTCCGCCGTCGGCTACACCCACTATGCCTCCACCCACCTGGACGGCCTGTTCCAGCTCGAAGCCGGCGTGTTCAGCCGCAACGCCGCCACCAATGCGGCCTCGGCCAAGGCCTACGGCATCGCCGCCGGACGCATGCATCCGGACTGGCAGACCCTGCTGCAGGCCGAGCGCGGCCGGCTGGACGCGCTCGCCATCCTCACCCCCATGCCTTCCCATGCGGAGATCGTCATCGCCGCGCTGGAAGCCGGCTTCCCGGTGATCTGCGAGAAACCGCTGGGCACCTCGCGCGACGAGTGCGTCGCCATCCAGCAGGCGGTGGAACAGAACCAGGGCTTCCTCGCCGTCACCTTCAACTACTCCGGCTACCCGATGGTGCGGGAGCTGCGGGCGCTGATCCACGCCGGCGAACTGGGCGAAATCCAGCAGATCCACGCCGAGATGCCGCAGGAGGGCTTCGCCCGCCGCAGCGCCAGCGGCGAGGCCGCCAAGCCGCAGGCCTGGCGCCTGAGCGACTACGCGGTACCCACGGTGGCGCTGGACCTGGGGGTACACGTCCATCACCTGATCCACTTCCTCACCGGCGCCCACCCGCTGCAGGTCATCGCCGACCAGTCCACGTATGGCAACTTCCCGGCGGTAGTGGACAACGTCAACTGCCTCGCTCGCTACAGCAGCGGCATCTCCGCCAACATCTGGTTCGGCAAGGCCGCGCTGGGCTATCGCAACGGCCTGCGCATCCGGGTGTTCGGCAGCAAGGGCAGCGCCGAATGGCTGCAGGTAGCGCCAGAGCAGCTGCAGATGGCCTATGCCGACGGCCGCCGCTGCAGCCTGGACCTCGGCTCCGGCGGGCTGACGGTGGCCTCCCAGCCACGCTACAACCGCTTCAAGCCCGGCCACCCCTCCGGCTTCATCGAGGCTTTCGCCAACCTCTACACCGACATCGCCCGGCAGTTGCGCATCGGCAGCCTGGCCGCCCCCGATGGCGAGAACTACGTGTTCGGGGCAGACCACGCAGTGGACGGGCTGGACTTCTTCGAGGCCGCCCACCGCTCCGCCCAGGAACACAGCTGGCAACACCTCGGCCGCTCGCAGGACACCCCCGCCCATGGATGACGACATCAAGCATTACATCACCGAACTGCTGCTGGAGAAGGGCAGGATTCCGGTCGCCGACGTCGGCAGCTACAACTATGTGGATTCCGGCCACATCGACTCCCTCGGGCTGATCAAATTCCTGGTCAAACTGGAGGAGCGATTCGACATCGACCTCGGCATGGAAGCGCTGCTGGACCGCAAGGCCCGGACGGTGGATGGCCTTGCCGCGCTGATACGCGCCCAGCGGGGGCAGCACGATGGCCAGCCCTGAGCTCTTCGACGTCGCCGGCTTCCTCTCCGGCTCCGCCACGGCGCTATCACCGGCGAAACGCCTGGCCGCGGAAGACTTCGTCCACGGCCGGGCGCCGCGCTACGCGCTGGGGCGCAACGAAGTCACCCGGCAACTGGCGGACGCAATCGCACTCGATGGCGTGGTGGACGACTATTGCAGCGAAAGCGCATGGTGCGGCCTGCCGGTGCGCCGGGGCGAGGATCTGCCTGCCGGCGCCATCGTGGTCAATACCGCCGTTTCCATCCGCCCTGTCAGCGCCGGCCGGCGCCTGGATGCCCTGAGCACCCGCCGCTGGATCGACTACGCCGAACTGATGCGCCTGGCGCCGGACACCTTCTCCCCGCCGCGCTTCGTCGCCGAAACCCGCCTCGCCTTCCAGGAACATGGCGAGGCTTTCCGCCGGCTCTACGCGCGGCTCGCGGACGAAGCGTCCCGCCAGTGTTTCACCGACGTGTTCCAGTACCGCCTGGACGCCGATCCCGCCCACATGCGCAACTACCGCTGCCGCGAGGACGAGCAGTACTTCGAACCCTTCCTCACGCTGGCGGCGGGCCGCGACTTCATCGACGCCGGCGGCTACGACGGCCAGACCAGCGTGGAATTCGCCGCCCGCTACCCGCACTACGGCAGCATCCAGGTGTTCGAGCCCTCGCAGGCCAACCTGCAGCGGCTGGCTGCCAGGCTGGCGGCATTGCGCGACGTGCGCATCCACCCGCTCGGCCTGTCGGACAAGGCCGAAGAGCTGTGCTTCGCCGGCAGCTCCGGATCGGCCAGCCGGATCAGCGAGGAAGGCGGCGAGCGCATCCAGGTCGATTGCCTGGACAACCTGCTGGGCGCGGACAGGCGCGCGGCCGGCTTCATCAAGATGGACCTCGAGGGCTGGGAGCTCAAAGCCCTGGCCGGCGCGCGCCAGACCATCCTGGAAGCGCACCCCATACTCGCCATCGGCGCCTACCACCACCCGCTGGATTTCGTCCGCATCGCGGATTACGTGCTCGGCCTGCGGGACGATTACCACGTCCATCTCCGCCATTACACCGAGGGTTGGTCGGAAACCGTGCTGTATTTCGCCCCGGCCACCTGACAACCCGATATCTGGACTGCACCGCCCAATGCCCACTCCCACCCTGCTCGTTTTCCCGGTCAACGTGGACAGCGCCCTTCCCGTCATCAAGATGGCGCGCGCCCTCGGCTACCGCATCATAGGCGCCAGCTCGGTGCAGCCCTATCCCGACATCCCGGAACTGGAAACCTGCATCCACTTGCCCTTCATCACCGCGCCCGGCTTCGCCGAGGCATTCGCCGCGGCGCGGGCGGAGCATGGCATCAGCCATGTGCACGCGCCCCATCACGGGGTGTGGTCCCATCTGAACAGTCAGCTGCAGTCCTCGCCTGAACTGCCCTACGTGCTGTGCGGCAAGCACCCCTTCCGGCAGAACTGGGAGAACTTCGCGCCCAGCATGCAGTGGGCGGAAGAGGTGCGCTCGGACAAGCTGGCCGGGGCCGCCACCCTGCCGGGCAGCGCCCTTGCGCCGCCACTGAGCACCGCTGCCTATGCCTCACTGCATCGCGGTTTCCTGCGCATTCCGGGGGAAAGCGACGTGGAAAAGCTCAGCGCGCTGAGCGCCATCGCCCGGCTGACGCCGCGGGGCGACGTGGTGGAAATCGGCTCGCTGTACGGCCGCTCCGCCTACGCTCTGGGCCGACTGGCCCATGCACACGGCATCGGCGCCTGCATCTGCGTCGACCCCTGGCGCATGGAAGTCCTGACCGACCAGGGCAAGCAGGCCGACATCCTGCAGAGCGGCGCGAGCTTCATCGACTTCGACCAGATTTTCCTGGAGTTTCTGGCGACCGCCGCCGAGGTGCCCGGCATGGCTTACATCCGCCAGCCCTCCGCTACTGCCATCACGAGCTATCTCGCCGCCTGCGCCACTGGCGAGCTAAGGCCGGCGGGGCTGCCGGCGGTACCGGTGAGCGGCCGCATCGCGTTGCTGCACATCGATGGCAACCATCGCTATGACCAAGTGGTCCTCGACATCCAGACCTGGGAGCCCTACCTGATGGAAGGCGGCTGGCTGCTGCTCGACGACTATGTGTGGGCTTTCGGCGACGGGCCCAAGATCGCCGGCGACGAACTGCTGCAAAGCGGCGCTTTCGACCACATGTTCACCTGCAGCGACACGCTCTTCCTGCGCAAGGGCTCAAGCCGCCGGGCCTGAGCCCTGTTGCTCGGAACACCAGCTCCGCCACACTTCGCGGAAGGCCCGTTCCCAGGAGCGGGCTGCACATTCCGGGGTGAACAGCTGCGTGGCGACCAGGCGCTGCCGCAAGCCAAGGCGGATCTCCGCCAGGCATTCCGGCCGCTGCGCCAGGGCCACGCCCTTAGCGATGAAATCATCCTCGTCCACACCGATGAACTCCGGCAGTTCGATCTTGGACATGACCGAAGCGCCCAAATTGGATACCAGGCGCCTGCCCTGCAGCGTCAGGATTGGCACGCCCATCCATACTGAATGCAGCGCGGTGGTACCCGCGTTGTAGGGCACCGTATCCAGCAGCACGTCGATATCGGCATGCGCCGCCAGGTAGCGGCGCATCTTCGCCCGCCCCATGAAGCGGAGCCGGGAGGGCGCCACGCCGCGCGCTTCGAACTCGCTCTCCAGTTGCTTCTGGATGGTATTGCTATCCACCGAGCCGATCAGCATGCGCGCGGCTGGAATCCGGTTCAGCAGCCCAGCCCACAGATCCAGGGTGGGCGCCGTGATCTTGCCGGGCCGGTTGAAACTGCCGAAGGTGAGGTAACCATTGCGCAGCGCCGGCAGTTCCGCAACCGGTGGCGCATCATCGGCAAACGTGAAGCTGGTGGCGCTGTCCGCACGCAACAGCTTCTCCGAGAACAGCCCATCGAGTTGGCCCGGCGGCGCGATGTAGCGGTCGGTAAGGAAGTAATCCATCGATTTCAGCCCGGTGGTATCCGCATAGCCGACCGCCGTGATCTGCACCGGCGCCGGCTTGCGGGCGAAAGTCAGCAGCCGGTTGCCGGCGGTATGGCCGGAGAGATCCACCAGGATGTCGATGCGGCAGGCACGGATGATCTCGGCCAGGTCCTTGTCGGAGACATGCGCCACCGAAACCCAGTAGTTGAAGCTCTGCTTCAGCCTTTCGGAGACCTCATCGAACTTCACCGTGTTGTGGAAGGCGAAGAGCTCGAACTGCGTCTTGTCCAGCCGCTCGAGCACCGGCTCGAAAAAAGTGGCGACCGCATGGTTGTACAGGTCAGCGGAAACGAAGCCGAGGCGGATGCGGCGCTCCGGCTCGGGCTGGTTGTCGTGCGGCCGATGCGTGCCCAGCAGTGGCGTTTCGAAACGCCTGCCGAACTCGAGGTGCTTGTCTAATATGGCCTCGGGCGACAGCCGGTAATCATGGGTGAGGAAGAACAACAGGTTGGAGTAGCTGGGCGGATGATCCGGGTTGTTGTCCACCGCCAGCTGGCTGGTCTGGATGGCATCGGCCAGCCGGCCCTGGTTGAAATAGGCGTAGCCCAGATCCTGGTACGCGCCGCCGAACTTCGGGTCGGCCTTGATCGCCCTTTCCAGGTAGGGAATCGCCTCCTCGCCCCGGCGGGTGCTCAGCAATACCAGGGCCATCGCCTGGCAGGCGAGCGCGTAGTCCGGCGCCAGGGCCACCGCACGCCGCGCCAGTATTTCCGCTTGCTCGAAGCTGCGCCGGTTCACTTCCATATTGATGTAGCGCACCAGGGTATCCACCTTCTCCGGCCGGATCTCCAGGCTGAGCTTGAACAGCTCCTCCGCTTCGGCCAGATAGTTGAAGGAGGACATGGCCGCGGCCAGGTGATCCAGCATCTGCGCATCGGCCGGAAAGGCTTCGTTGGCCTTGATCAGCGCCTTCAACGCCGCCATCCGCTCGCCCAGGCGGAACCGCGCCGTACCGAGGAAATGCCAGCCAGCCGGGTGCAGGGGGTGGCTCTTGGTGAGTTGCAGCGCGCGCCGCTCTAGCTCCTGCAGTTCGCCCTGGTTGAAGAGTTCGACCAGGCGGTCGAAGGTCTTGCTGTCCACTACCCGGCCCTTGACGAGGGCCCGCTTGCCGGAGGCCATCTGCGCCCGGCTGCGGCGGATGATCTGGGCGACGGCGGCGAGCAGCTCCTTCTCCTGCTCGTCCGCCGCCAGCTTCACCGGCCCGGCCACCGGTGCCTCTTCCACCACCGGCGCGGTGGCGGCCGCTATGCGCTCGCGCATCTTCTGCAGCTCGTCCTCGCTAATGCCGCTGCCAGCGGCCTGCTCCAGCATCTGCACCGCATGGCCGGCGGCACCCGCCGCCAACAGCACTTCCAGCAGTGAATGCCAGAACTGGCTTTCCGCCGGCCGCGCCTCGATCGCGTTCATCAGCCGTTCCAGCGCCTGATCCACATTGCCGCGGGAGAACTCGAGCAAGCCCAGATTGTGGTTGCCCTCGGCATGGGCCGGCGCCTCGGCCAGCAGCGCTTGATAGGCCTGGATCGCCTCATCGTTCTTTCCCGCCAGCTGGGCGCCCAGGGCTTCTTCATATAGCGACTGCACTGAAGTCATCGGTTGAAGTCCGTCAGAGGATGGGGGAGGAGCCACGCGAAAAGCGCCGCGAAGTCGATGCATTCTGCCACGGCCCTCCTACGCTCAATCCGCGAAGGAGGGGCGGCAAAACCGGCCATTACCGGCGACGGCAAGCGGCAAGGCTGCCCTGTCGCACCTGCCGGCAACCGGCAATTTCTTCCGCCCGGACTCTGCCATAGCGACACATCCCATTGATATTCATAGATAAAAATACCTGGCACGCTCCTCGCTATTAGGAGCTCAGCTCGGAGGCCGGATGCGGAGGCAACGTCCTGCCGGCCCGGACAACCTCTGATCCGTATGCAAGGAGATGAACATGGCACAGGTCATCAGCACCAACATCCAATCGCTGAATGCGCAGCGCAATCTGAACAACTCAGCCAACTCGCTGCAGACCTCGCTGCAGCGCCTGTCTTCCGGTCTGCGCATCAACAGCGCGAAGGACGACGCCGCCGGCCTGGCCATCTCCGAGCGTTTCACATCGCAGATCCGCGGCCTGGACCAGGCAGCCCGCAACGCCAACGACGGCATCTCGCTGGCGCAGACGGCCGAGGCCGCGCTGCAATCCTCCGGCGACATCTTGCAGCGTATCCGCGAGCTGTCCATCCAGTCGGCCAACGCCACCAACTCCGCTGGCGACCGCGCCGCGCTGAACTCCGAAGTCCAGCAGTTGACACAGGAACTGCAGCGCATCGCCACCAACACCGAGTTCAACGGCCAGAAGCTGTTGGACGGCTCCTTCACCGCCGCCACCTTCCAGGTCGGCGCCAACGCCAACCAGACCATCACCGCCACCTCGGGCAACTTCCAGGTGGATGCCTATGGCAATTACCGCGTCGGCGGCCTCGCCACCTCGACCAATACGCCTAACGGCGTGGGCGACCTGGTGGTGGGCAGCGTGGCGCAGGGGCAGCTCTCCACCGCGGTTTCCGGCAGCAGCTCCGGCATCGCCGGTGACACCATCACCCTCTCCAGCAGCCTGGGCAGCAAGGAGATCACCTACTCTGCCGGCGCCAGCGCCGAGAGCATTGCCGCCAAGATCAACCAGGCCGGTACCGGCGTGCGCGCCTCCGCCAACACGACTTTCGTGCTGGGCGCGGGCAGCACCGGCTCCTTCACCCAGGGGCAGAGCTACACCTTCATGTTGGCCAGCGATACCACTTCCGGGGTCGACCCTGCGTCCTACACCACCGTGTCCTTCACCATCGGCGGCGCAGCCACCGGCCAGGGCGCCAGCAACGCCAGCCAACTCTCCTCCGCGGTGCAGGCCTTCAACGACGTGGCCGGCAATACCGGCTTCGTGGCCAAGATCGTGGAAGCGGACGACGGCACGCTGGGGCTGATGCTGACCAGCGAGGTGGGCAAGGATCTGCGCATCACCAATACCTCGGTCGACAGCTCCGGCGCCGGCGTGGACGTGTCGCTGAACGACATCCGGGTGATGGACGGCGACACCACCAACGATGCGGCGGCGGCCATGAACGGTGGCAGCATCGTCGGCGTGACCAATGCCGCATGGAGCAGCGGCTCCTCCGCCTGGATCACCGGCCAGCTCATCGTGGACTCGGACCGCTCCTTCTCGCTGACGACCACGAATGATGACCTGACGATCTCCGCCGGCACCTTTGGCGGCCAGCTGCAGGCGACCGGGAAGATGGACATCAGCACGGTGGAGGCGGCCAACCGCACGCTGGGCATCGTCGATTCGGCGCTGGCGGCGATCAACAACCAGCGCGCCCGCTATGGCGCCCTGCAGTCCCGCTTCGAGAACACCATCTCCAACCTGCAGAGCACCTCGGAAAACCTGTCGGCCTCTCGATCGCGCATCCGCGACGCGGACTTCGCGGCGGAAACTGCCAACCTGACCCGCGCCCAGATCCTGCAACAGGCAGGCACCGCGATGCTGGCCCAGGCCAACCAGATTCCGCAGCAGGTGCTGCAGCTGCTGCAAGGCTGATCGCCAGAACGCGGAAAGACGGAGGGCCGGCGCACGAAGCATGCGCCGGCCCTCTTTTTTCTTGCGGCCGGGGGCGGCTCAAACCGGTGCGCCCTGCTCCGCGCACCACTGCCGCCACATGCCGCGCCAGGCGGCCTGGAGATTGGCGGCAAAGCGCGGCGCATCGCACAGCGGCGAGGCCAACAGCGCCGCCCGCAGGTTCTGCCGCAACGCCGCCAGCTGCGCCTGATCGCTCGCCAAGCTGCGCGCCAGCCGCCGGTAGGACGCCTCATCGGCCGCGATCCACTCCGGATGACCAACCGCGCGCAGCAGCATCTCGCCTTGATGGGCGATCCAGCGGTCACCCTTGAGCGTGACATGGGGCACCCCCATCCACAGGCCCTCCACCGTCGTGGTACCGCCGGGGAAGGGAAAGGGATCCAGCATCACATGCACCCGCCGGTAGGCCTCCAGGTATGCGTGCCGCGGCGCCGGCCCTTCCAGCAGCAACCGGCCGGCGCCCACGCCGCGGCGGGCAAAGCGTTCGACGATCGCCGCCCGCGCCGGCTCCTGCGCCAGGGCGCGCGCCTTCAGCAGCAGCTTCGCCTCCGGCATCTCCTTCAGCAGCTGGCTCCAGCAATCCAGTACCGCGTCGTTGAGCTTCGCCAGGTTGTTGAAGCAGCCGAAGGTCACCCCGCCCTGCGGCATCGCCGGCGCCACCTCCTCCCGCGGCGGGGTGAAGCACAGGGCGAAGTCCGACAGGCGCCAGGGCTTTTCCACGTACAGCGGCTCCTCCGCCGGCGGCAGCACGTGCGCGTCGCACAGCAGGTAGTCGATCTGCGGATTGCCGGTGGAAGCGAAATAACCCAGCCAGGCGTGCTGCACCGGCGCCGGCTTGCGGGCGAAGACGCCGGGCCGGCCATGGGCGGTATGACCAGCGAGATCGACCAGAATGTCTACGCCGTCCTGCTCAACCCGGTTCGCCAAGGCCTCGTCGCTCAATCCCGCCGCTTCGACGACTTCGGCAAAGGCCGGCCGCAGCCGTGCCCAGACCGCGTCGTCGCAGCGCCGGGTGCGGTAGGCCAGCAGCCGGCATTCATTGCCGGCCAGCGCCGCCAGCACGCTTTCCAGGAAATAGCCGACCGGGTGGGCGCAGAAGTCGCCGGAAACCAGGCCTATGGTCAGCTGCCGCTCCGGCTCGGCGCTGCGCTGCCAGCGGGTACGCGGCTGTATGCGTGCCTGCATCAATTCGCGGTAGCGCCGGGTTTCGGCGATCACCGTCTGTGGCGCCACCTGGGTGTAATTGAGCAGGAAGAGCAGATTGCCCTGCGCCTCCAGCGCATCCGCCGGGGACTGCGCTGCCGCCCGGAAGCACGCGGCCGCCGCGTCCAACTCGCCGTTGCGCATCAGCGCAATGCCCAGCCCGATGAGCAGTTTGGGCTGGCCCATGGGCAGGTCGGGCTGGCCCATGGGGTGGTCGAGCTGGCCCATCTGCGGTGCGGGCTGGCCCGACAGGGCCTGCAGCCCTTGCCGGTAGGCCTCGATCGCTTCGGCCAGCCGGCCCTGCTCCCGCAGCGCATTGCCGAGATTGACGCGGGCAGCCAGGTCTCCCGGGCTCAACTGCACCGCGAGGCGCGCATGTCCCTCCGCCTCCGCGTACTGTCCGGCCGCATGCAGGGCGGCGCTCAGGTTGATGTGGGCCTCCGCCAGCGCGGGCGCCAGTGCCACTGCCTGCCGGCCACTGCGTATTGCCTCCTCCAGCCGACCCGCTTCGCGATAGCCATCGCACAGATTGGCGTGGGCGCCGGCATCGCCCGGCAGCAGGACGGCCGCTTTCTCCAGTTCCGCCAGCGCGGGGAGGCCGAGGCTCTGCAGGCCGACGCCCAGTATCTTCCAGGCGAAGCCGAAATCAGGATCACGCCGCAGCACCTGTCGGGCGTGCTCGACCAGCCCTTGCAGCCGCCCCGCCCGATAGAGATCGATCAAGGCCATGGCCGCCGCATCCCTGGTCGACGGGGAAGGCGCTGCCATACCGGATAGGGGCTGTTCTGCCATCGGTTTGCTCTCGAATCGCTGGAAACCGGATTCTAGCGGGGCACCCGGGCCGCCATGCCGGGCTCAAGCTTTCGGGGGGAAAAGCCGTTATCGCAAACAGAGCAGGAACTGGCGGCAAGGGCGGCAAAAATTTCCTAAAGCTTTTACCGGAACGTCCGTTAATGATTCCAACGGCACCGCAGATCAAAGTGCTCAGGCCGGGTTAACGGAAAGACCTCTCCTCAAGGAGCCTCAAAATGGCACAAACCATCAACACCAATATTCAGTCGCTGAATGCCCAGCGCAACCTGAATAACTCGTCGAACTCCTTGCAGACCTCTCTGCAACGGCTTTCCTCCGGCCTGCGTATCAACAGTGCCAAGGACGACGCCGCCGGCCTGGCGATCTCGGAACGCTTCACCTCTCAGATCCGCGGCCTGGATCAAGCGAACCGCAATGCGAACGACGGCATCTCCCTGTCGCAGACCGCGGAAGCCGCCCTGCAATCCTCCGGCGACATTCTGCAGCGTATCCGCGAACTGTCGGTGCAGTCCGCCAACGCCACCAACTCCGCTGGCGACCGCGCAGCGCTGAACTCCGAAGTCCAGCAGCTGACGCAGGAACTGCAACGCATCGCGACCACCACCGAATTCAACGGCCAGAAGCTGCTGGACGGCTCCTTCACCGCCGCCACCTTCCAGGTCGGCGCGAACGCCAACCAGACCATCACCGCCACCTCGGGCAACTTCCAGACCAACGCCTACGGCAACTACCGCGTCGGTGGCCTGACGGTGTCCGCCAAGACCCAGACCGGTGTGGGCGACCTGGTGCGCGGCTCCAACGCCGACGGCCAGCTGACCACCGCCACCACCGGCGCCAGCTCGGCGATCACCGGCGACACCATCACCATCTCCAGCAGCCTGGGCAGCAAGGACATCAGCTACTCCTCCGGCGCCAGCGCCGAAGAGATCGCGGCCAAGGTCAACCAGGCGCAGGCGGGGGTGACGGCTTCTGCCAACACCACCTTCGTGCTGGGCGCGGGCGATGCGTCCTCCGGCGCCTTCACCCAGGGCCAGAGCTACACCTTCCTGCTGGCGACCGATACCACCGCCGGTGAGGACCCCTCGTCCTACACCACGGTGTCCTTCTCCATCGGCGGTTCCTCCACCGGTACCGCTGCGGCCAACGCCAGCCAGTTGGCTTCCGCCGTGCAGGCCTTCAACGACGTGTCCGGCAAGACCGGCTTCGTCGCCAAGATCGTGGAAGCGGACGACGGCAGCTTCGGCCTGCAGATCACCAGTGAAGCCGGCAAGGATCTGCGGATCACCAACGCCTCGGTGGATAGCAGCGGTGCAGGCGTGGATGTGTCGCTCAACGACATCCGTGTCATTGATGGCGACACCGCCAATGACGGCAGCGCAGCAATCGCCGGCGGCAGCATCGCCGGGGTGACCGATGCCTCCACCTGGAGCAGCACCAGTGCGGCCTGGATCACCGGTCAGGTTGTTTTCGACTCCGACAGGTCCTTCTCGCTGAAGACCAACAATGCGGAACTCACCACGAGCTCCGGCACCTTCGGCGGCCAGCTCCAGTCGGTGGACAAGATGGACGTCTCCACCGTCGAAGCAGCGAACCGAACCTTGTCGATGGTCGACTCGGCGCTATCCGCGGTCAATGCCCAGCGCGCACGGTACGGTGCTCTGCAATCCCGCTTCGAGAGCACCATCAGCAACCTGCAGGCGAGTTCCGAAAACCTGTCGGCCTCCCGTTCGCGGATCCGTGATGCGGACTTCGCGGCGGAAACCGCCAACCTCACTCGGGCACAGATCCTGCAACAGGCGGGTACCGCGATGCTGTCGCAAGCCAACGCCCTGCCGCAAAACGTCCTGAGTCTGCTCGGTTAATTCGGGTAAGATCGGCTAGTCGCGGCGCGGGGCTCCAAGAGCCGCCGCGCCGTTTCCCCATCAGGAGGCCAGGATGAACATTCAGTCCATACCCTCGGCATCGCCCACCCTGCCTCCGGCAGCGACGGCAGGCACGGCAAGCGGCAACACATCGCCCATACCGGCAAGTCCTGCCACCGGCCCGGCAGGAACTGCCATTGCTCAACCTGGCCTTGCCGCTACCCCTACGCCATCCGGTTCAACCGGACAGGAGAGCGGCTTCGACCCCGCCCAGACACCGGAAGCACTGCAGCAGGCCCTGGCTGATTTCCAGGCCGCGCTGAAACCGGTGGCCAGCGGGCTCGATTTTTCGGTGGATGACGACTCAGGCCGCGTCATCGTGAAAATCGTGGACTCGGAAACCAACGAGGTCATCAAGCAGATTCCGTCCGAAGAGATGATGCGCATCTCCAAGGCGCTGGACAAACTGCAAGGCCTCCTGGTGAAACAGGAAGCGTGACAGGAGGAAGCGCACCATGGCAACGATCACTTCCAGCGGCATCGGCTCCGGCCTCGACATCGAATCCCTCGTCACCCAGTTGATGACGGCCGAGCGGACGGTCCCGGAGAAACTGATTACCGCCAAGGAAACCAGTGCCCAGACCAAGCTCTCGGCCTATGGTCAGATCACGTCAGCGCTGAACGCCTTCAAGTCCTCCATGGCGACGCTGAACAATGCGTCGCTCTTCACCTCGATGAAGACCACGGTCAGCGACAGCACCGTCATGACCGCTACTGCCTCCGGCACGCCGAAGGCAGGCTCCTATTCCGTTGAAGTGCTGCAGATGGCACAGGGCCAGCGGGTCGTCAGCAACGCGACCACCGCGCCCACCGTTGCCGCCGGCACGCTCACCTTCAACTTCGGCACCTACGAGACCACCGGCACCGGCGACGACGCCGTCACCACTTTCAACGGCACCTCTTCACAGACCATCACGCTGCCGGAAGGCAAAACCTCCCTCAGCGACCTGCGGGACGCAATCAACTCCGCCGGCATCGGCGTGACCGCGTCCATCGTGAACAACGGCAAGATCGACCAGCTCGTCATCGCCAGCACCGCCGAAGGCGCCACCAGCGGCTTCACCATGAGCGGCACCGACGGCCTTGCCGGTTTCAGCTACGACGCCTCCACCGGCGGCACCAGCACGCTCAGCACCCTGGATGCGGCTCAGGATGCCAAGCTGAAGGTGGGCGGCATCGAGATCAGCCGCAGCAGCAACGTCATCGACGACGCCATCGAGGGTCTGACACTCAATCTCCTCGACAGCAAGCCCGGCACCACCCTGCGGGTGTCCGTCAGCAACGACCGCGAAGCCGCCAAGACCGCCATCAGCGACATGGTGACGAAGTACAACGAGGCGATGACGCTGCTGCAGAACCTCACCAGTTATACCCCGGCGGAAAGCGACGACGAAGAAGCGGTCTCCGGCACGCTGGTGGGCGACGGCACCACCCGCAACCTGATGCGGGCGCTGCGCTCCACCATGAGCGAGGGCATCTCCGGCCTCGGCAAGATCCTGGGCATGTCGCTGGACGACGACGGCAAGGCCTCGCTGGGCATCGCCATCGGCAGCGACGGCATGATCACCATGGACACAGGCAAGCTGGACACGGCCCTGGCCAACTCCAGCGCCGATCTCTCCAGCTTCCTCACCGGCACCAGCGGCTTCGCCTCGCGCATGCAGACGACGCTGAATGGCTACCTGGACAGCACGACCGGCGTGCTCACCGCACGGACGGCAAGCCTGGACTCCCAGATCGACGACCTCGCCGATCAGCGCACCAAGCTCGAAGCCCGCATGGAAGTGCTGGAAGCCCGCTACCGCGCGCAGTTCACCGCGATGGACTCCACGCTCTCCAGCTTGAACACCAGCAGCAGCTACATCACCCAGCTCATGAACAGCTTGTCCTCATCAAACTGAGGCAAGCGGCGTCAGGAGGAATCACATCATGTTCGGCTCATCCGCAAATCGCGCATCGGCCTACGCCCGTGTCGGCGTGGAAACCGGCGTCACCGCGGCAAATCCTCACAAGCTCGTCCTCATGCTCTTCGACGGTGCCCTGGCTTCCATCTCGGTTGCCGGTGCGGCCATGGAACGCAAGGACATCCCGGCCAAGGGCCAGGCCGTGTCGCGCGCCATCGAGATCATCGCCAATGGCCTGTCCGCCAGCCTGGACAAGGAAGCCGGCGGAGAGCTGGCCTTCCGCCTGGAGGCGCTCTACGAGTACATGACCGACCGCCTCCTGCATGCCAACCTGCGCAACGACGCCGCCGCGCTGGAGGAAGTCGCCGGCCTGCTTCGCCAACTGCGCGAAGCCTGGGAAGGCATTGGCGAGCAGGTGGGCGCCCAGCCCGCCTGATCGAGGACGAGAACGATGTCCGCCCTGCAACATTTCCAGGCCATGGCCGACTGCGCCACGCAAATGCGGGAAGCGGCGGTGGCTCACGACTGGGACAAGCTCACCGCGCTGGAAAAAGACCTCGCCGCCATGCGCGACACCGCACGGGCCAGCGTCGATCCGGCAAGGATCACCGACGCCGCCGAACGCGAAGCCATCGTCGGGCTGCTGCAGCAGATACTCGACGATGAAGCCACCATCCGCTCCCATGCCGATCCCTGGATGGAGAGCACCCGCAAATGGCTGGCCCAGGCCAATCGCGGGAAGGCGATGAAGAACGCATACAGCCGACTGGATTTCTAATGCGCCCCGCCGGGGGCAGGCGGTCTGAGGTCCGGAGCATGAAACAATCCACTCCCGCTTCGATCAACCTCATCTACCGCACCCGGAGCGTCTCGTGATTCCCCCAGATCTCGCTGCCCGCCTCCGGATGATCACCGAGGCGAGCTTCTTCAATGCAGACCAGCCGCTCCCCGGCGTCCAGCGCACCCGGGAGATCCCCGCCAGCCTGCCCGATCTGCTCCCGGGCCAGCGCATCTTCGCCACACTGCAACGTGTCCTGCCGGACGGCACCTTCCGCGCGCTGGTGGCCGGCCAGACGCTGACACTCTCCCTAAGTCAATCCGCCAGCCCGGGCGATACCCTGGAACTGGAGGTCACCCAGAATACCCCGCGCGCCGTCTACGCCCAGGTGGTAGGTCAGGAAAGCGCGGCGGCCAACAGCAACGCGTCCAGCCAGCCGGTGCTGAGCCAGACCGGCCGGCTGATCAGCTTCCTGCTCACCGGCCAGCCCACGCCCGAACCAGCAAAACTCGCCGCCAACCAGCCGCTGCTGAATGCCCCACCGCTTACCGGCGCGCCGCTGACTCCCGCCCTCAGACAAGCCCTGGTGCAGAGCGGCCTGTTCTATGAGTCGCACCAGTCCCAGCTGCTGAGTGGGAAGATGGACCTACAGACGCTCTCCAAGGAGCCGCAGGGGCAGGTCGCCAGTTCGCCGCTCCGTGCAACACCCGGGGCGGGCGGACAGGCTCCGGCCGCGGCAAGCGCAGGCACGGAAAAGAGTGCCCTGGAGCGGCTCGCCAGCGTCTTCAGCCAGGCAAGCCAGGAAGAAGTCGCGCCCGTTCGCACCAGTCCGGTGCCCGACCGCCTGTTGCCGGTCGTGCACCAGCAGTTGGACGCTCTGGCGACCAACCAGTACATCTTCCACGGCCAGCTTTGGCCAGGCCAACCGTTCGAGTGGATCATCGACGACCCGCGCGACGGTCAGGGTGACAGCAGCGACGAGGCCCTGCAGGAATGGAACACCACGCTGCGCGTCACCCTGCCCCGCCTTGGCGGCCTGGAGGCTCAGTTGCACCTCACCCCGGCCGGCGTCGCAGTACGCCTGCGCGCAGCGGAAAGCGGCGCGATCGACGCGCTGGAGCGCAACCGCCAATCGCTCGAAGACGCCCTCGCTGCGGTCGACGTACCCCTCACCGGCATGGTAGTGGAGCCCGGCGATGGCGTCTGAGGACGAACTGCCCACCGGCCGCGGCGAAGCGGTTGCCCTGACCTACGCCGCCGGCGATGCCGCGCCGCGCGTCATCGCCAAGGGCCGCGGACTGATCGCGCAGGAGATCATTGAACGTGCACGCGAAGCCGGCATCTATGTCCACGAGTCGCCGGAGCTCGTCTCGCTGCTGATGCAGGTGGATCTGGACGCGCACATTCCCGCCCAACTCTATGTTGCCGTGGCCGAACTGCTCGCCTGGCTCTACCGGGTGGAGCAAGGGGTGGATGCGGGCGCGCCGCCCAGCACCGGATCGCTCGCCGACCTGCTGGCGCCGCCCAGCGCCCAAGCCGATGACAAAGACGCCAAGCAAGCCCGCCCTGAGGAGTGAAGCGATGCATGCCAGGCCGCCATGACGCCAGCTGGGAATCCACTTCCCCCGGCGCTCGTGTTATAACCTCCGGCTAGCCTTGCAGCAGCGCCGCCAGATTCCAAGAGCATGCAAAACCAGAACGAACAGACACGCGTGGAACTATTGCAGTCAGACGACTACGCCAAGTACCTGCTTCATGGTCAGCGCGAAATTCAACAAGTCCTCCAAGGCTTGGTCGAAGGTCGCACCCTCGTTTCCGCTCATGTCGCGCCCGGCCAGCAGTCCTTTCTCACCGCCATCATCCAGGTGGAGGGCGATCACGTCGTCATCGATGCCAGCCCGGACGAACTCATCAATCAGAAGGTGGGCGTCGCCGAAAAACTGGTCTGCTCTGGTCAGTTGGACAAGATACGCGTCCAGTTTGCGCTGGAGTCGCCCTCGGCATTCACGCTGGACGGCCACCCCGGTTTCCGTGCGGCCTTGCCTACGGAAGTGCTGCGCCTGCAGCGGCGCGAGTTCTACCGGCTACAGACGCCGGTCACCCATACCATCAACTGCCTGATTCCCGTCGTCCAGGCCGATGGCAAGAAAAGCATCGTGGAGGCGCGGGTGGTGGACATCAGTGCCGGCGGAGTCGCGGTGGTGGTCCCCCCCGAGGGCATGCAGTTCTCCACCAACACGGAATTCACCGACTGCCAGCTGACGCTGCCAGGTGTCGGCTCCATTCCGGTTCGGCTCCGGATACGCAACCTCTTCCGGCTGACCAACCGCAACGGCATCGAGATGCTGCGGGCGGGCTGCGAGTTCATCGACCTGCCCGGCTCCGCGGACAACGCCATCCAGCGTTACATTTTCAAGGTTGAACGGGATCGGAGCGCCCGCGAACGCGGCACTGGCCTCTGAAGGCACCCAACAACACCGCGCCGGTAGCGAGAAGCACTGCTGTAAACAAAGAAGCCGCCCCGGAGGGCGGCTTCTTTGTTGTGCGCTGAGTATCACTCAGACCGGCATGTTCATCATGTCCTGGTAGGCGGTAACCAGGCGGTTGCGCACCTGCACCATCTGCTGGAAAGAGAGGCTGGCTTTCTGCAGGTTCACCATCACGTCCTGCAGGTTCACATTGGGATCGCCAGCGGAGAAATTCTGCGCCATCTCGCGCGCCTCGCTCTGGGCTGCGCTGACGTCCTTCAGCGCATTGTTCAGCACGTCGGCAAAATCTACGTCGCCCGTCGCTTCGGTGCCCTGGACTGGCTTGTTCTGAGCGGCCTGCGATACAGATCGCAGTTCGTTCAGCATTTGGTCAATTCCGCGGCTATCCATGTGTTACTCCCGACATCGGGTTCTCTCGGTTCTCAGTCTAGCAGAGCAACGCTCATGCCACCAAGCCGATGTCAAGGCCAAGTGTGCACGATGCCCGCGGGGGCAAAGGTTGCGTCCAGCCCAGCTTACTAGCAAAAGACGGGCCAGCGGCAATCCCTCACCGTCAGCCGCCTCAGACGTCGTAGCCCTCATCCCTGTACTGCTGCAGCTTGTAGCGCAACGTACGCTCGGAAATCCCGAGCTTTTCAACCGCCTTCTTGCGCGAACCTCCCATCTCCCGCAGCGTTGCCAGGATGTGCTCTCGCTCCAGGTCCTTCATGTTCGCCGGCCGCGCGGCCGATGCCGGGGCGCTTGCTCCTGCCGGCTGGGCAGAAATTGCCGGCGGCACAATGCCGGGCGTGAAGCTTGCCGGCAAAGGCGGAGCAACCGGCTGCAGCGGGGCGCTTGCGGCAGGCGCTGCCTCTTCACCAGTCCAGTGCGGCAGGCATAGGCGGACGGTCTCGGCGCTCACGGTGTCTCCGGGGGTCAGGATCAACGCACGATGCATGGTGTTCTCCAGCTCCCGGACATTGCCCGGCCAGCCATACCGCGCCAGCATGGCCTCCGCCTCGGCCGAGAGCCTGACCAGGCGGCGAGCGCGTTCGGCGTGGCGGGTGAGGAAGTGGCGGGCGAGCGGCAGCACGTCGCCCGGCCGTTCTCTCAGCGCCGGGATGGCCAGCGGGAAGACGTTGAGGCGGTAGTACAAATCCTCGCGAAAACGACCAGCAGACACTTCGCGCGACATGTCGCGGTTGCTGGTTGCAAGGACGCGGATATCCAGGGGGATCGGTTTCTTGCCCCCCACCCGCTCCACCTCGCGCTCCTGCAGCACCCGCAACATCTTGGCCTGCAGCCCCAGCGGCATCTCGGAAATTTCGTCCAGCAGGATGGTGCCGTCCTGGGCCTGTTCGAACTTGCCTGGCTGGGCGGTCTGCGCGCCGGTGAAAGCGCCCTTCTCGTAGCCGAACAGGGTCGCCTCCAGCAGGTTCTCCGGAATAGCGGCGCAGTTGATGGCGATGAAAGGGCCGCTGCAGCGCGGCGAATGGTGGTGGATGTAGCGGGCGAAAACCTCCTTGCCGGTGCCGGATTCGCCGGTGAGCAGCACGGTGGCGTCGGTCTCCGCCACCCGCGTTGCCAGGGCCAGCAGGTTGCGGGTGTGGATGTCCTCCGCCACGGTATCGTCGGCCGAAGGCTGTACCGCCGCATAGCGGCGCACATTCTCCAGCAGCACTTCGGGCTCGAAGGGCTTCATCAGGAAGTCGCAGGCGCCGCCGCGCATGGCCGCCACCGCCTTGTCCACGTCGCCGTAGGCGGTCATCAGCAAGACCGGCAGTTGCGGCAGGCGGGCGCGGATCTCGCCCAGCAGTTGCAGGCCGTCCATCGGCTGCATGCGCAGATCGGAGATGACAAGGTTGAAGGCGTGCTCCTCCAGCACCGCCAGCGCCTGGGGGCCGCCCTCGACGCCGGTCACGCCGTGGCCGGCCATTTCCAGCGTGAGGCAGACGGCGTCGCGCAGCGCGGCGTCGTCCTCGACCACGAGGATGTTCAGTTGTTCGATCATGATGCTTCAGTCCCGCTGCTGATCGCCGTTTCCCCGCGCAGCAGGGGTAGGCTCAAGGTGAAGGTGGAACCCTGGCCGGGTACCGATTCGAGAACGATGTCGCCGCCATGGCCCCGCGCCACGCCGCGGGCGATGGCCAGGCCCAGGCCGGTGCCCTCGGCCCGGGTGGTGAAGAAGGGTTCGAACAGGCGTTCCTGCAGCTCCGGCGCAATGCCACGCCCGCTGTCGCGGACGATGAAGCGCACGCCGGCATGGACACCGCTTTCCGGCACGACTTCGCAGGACACGGTGCCACCGGCCTCGGTGGCCTGGATGGCGTTTTCCAGCAAATTGGTGAGGGCGCCGCCCAGCGCCTTGCGGTCGCCGTAGAGTTCGAGCTCGCCACAATCGCAGCGGCTGTGGAACTCCAGCTGGCGGGCGCGGGCCAGCGGCTCCAGCGTGTGGGTGAGCTCCGCCGCCAGATCGCAGACGCCGAAATACTGCCGCCCCAAGCTGTCGCCACGGGCGAAGAGCAGCATGTCGCGGATCAGGCGCTCAAGGTAGCGCAGGCGCTCGATGGCACGGTCGGCCACCTTGGCGCGCTCCGCCGGCCCCAGCTCCGGCTGGCGCAGGTTGCCGGTGTAGAGCAGCGCCGCCGCCAGTGGCGTGCGCAGCTGATGGGCGAGGCCAGCAACCATCTCGCCCATCGCCGCCAGCCGCTCATTACGCTCGGCGGTGAGGCGCATGCGGTGGGTTTCGGTGACGTCGTGAATCAGCAGGATGCGCTCGTCGCCCGACTCCAGCGCGGTTTCGGAGACAGCGAGGCGGCGCGCACCGTCGGCCAGTTCCAGGGTCATCTCACCCGGCGTCTCGGTCGCCTGCAGGTCCTGGGAGGCCTCCCGCCACACCCGGCCCGCCAGACCGGTGCCGAACAGCGTTTCCGCGGCGCGGTTCACCTGCACCGCCACACCCGCGCGATTCAGCACCACCACGCCCGCGGGCAACGCACCCATCAATACGGTAAGCCGCTCCGTCAGCTGGACGACCTGACCCTGCAAAGCGTTATAGGCGGTGGAAAGCTCCTCCGACGCCCGGCTGAACAGGGCAAAGGCTTCTGCCAGCTGGGCCGCATCCATGGGCGGCGCCGCCGGCGTGGAATCACCACCACTCGCGGGCGTCAAAGGGGACATTGCAGTCGCTCCGTTTTCACAGCCGGCACTCTAGCCGGCGGCCAGTCCATGTTAACCGGCAAAGAGGCGGCAAAAAATGCCGCTTTTTCCCCATTCGGGCTTGCGCGGGCTGGAAGAGAATGCCGCAATCCGTAAAAGGGGATGTACCGGGAAATCCACCATGGCCACTGCAGAGAACGTCGCCGAAGGCCTGCCGGCCGCCGATGCGCCACCCGCCTCCGGGCCGCCCTCGCGTTTCCAGCAAACGCTGCAGAACATCAATGGGCTGAGCCAGCGGCAGAAAATTGCCGCCGGCGCGGCGATCGCGCTCGCCATCGCGCTGGTGGTGGGCGTGCTGCTGTGGAACCGGGAACCGGCCTACGCAGTGCTGTTCTCCAACCTGGACGACCGCGACGGCGGCACCATCATCAATACCCTGCAGCAGCAGAACGTGCCCTATCGCATGTCCGGCGATGGCCGCGCCATCCTGGTTCCGCAGGAGCAGGTGCACCAGATCCGGCTGCGCCTGGCAGCGGAAGGCCTGCCCAAGGGCGGGCTGGTTGGTTTCGAGCTGCTGGAAACGCAGAAGCTGGGCGTCTCCCAGTTTCATGAGCAGGTGAACTACCAGCGTGCCCTGGAGGGCGAACTGGCCCGCACCATCCAGGCCATCGCCACCGTGTCCAGCGCGCGGGTACACCTGGCGATGCCGAAGCAGACCGCCTTCCTGCGCGACGACCAGAAGCCCACCGCCTCGGTGATGGTGAACATGCGCCCCGGCCGCTTCCTCGACCCCAACCAGGTCGCCGGCATCGTGCATCTGGTGTCCTCCTCGGTGCCGCGCATGAGCGCGGATGGGGTGAACATCGTCAACCAGGACGGCGAACTGCTCACCAACAAACCCGATCCGCTGCGCCAGGCCGGGCTGGACCCGACCCAGCTGCAATATGTGAAGGAAATCGAGAGCGGACTGATCCGCCGCATCGAGACCATCCTCACGCCGATGTTCGGCAAGGACAATTTCCGCGCCCAGGTGGCGGCGGACGTGGACTTCAACCAGGTCGAGCAGACCGCCGAGACCTACAAGCCCAACCCGGCGCCCGACCAGGCCATCCGCAGCCAGCAGACCACCGAGGAGTACAAGCGCGACCGTACCCCGCAAGGAGTGCCCGGCGCGCTGACCAACCAGCCACCGGTGCCTGCCACCGCGCCCATCACCAACCCGCAGGTGCCACCCAACCAGGCCGGCACCACCCAGCAGGGCGACAGCAGCCGCAGCGCGGTACTGAACTATGAGCTGGACCGCACCATCCAGCATGTGAAGCAGTCGCTTGGCCAGATCAAGCGCCTGTCGGTGGCGGTGGTGGTCAACCAGCGCCCCGGCCCGGGCCAGGAAGGCCAGCCGCAGACCATCCCGCTGTCGGACGAGGAAATCGCCCGCATCACCAACCTCGTGCGAGAGGCGGTGGGCTACAACCAGAACCGTGGCGACACCATCAACGTGGCCAGCAGCCCCTTCACCGCGAGCGACGCCGAGCCGTCCCTGCCGCTGTGGAAGGACCCGGACGTGCTGGAACTGGCGAAGGAGGCCTGGAAGTACATCCTCATCCTGCTGGTGCTGGCCTTCGTGTATTTCGCCATCCTGCGTCCGCTGATGCGCACCGTGATGCCGCCGCCGCCCTCACCGGAAGGCGAAGGCGGTCCAGGCGGCGAGGGCGGGCCGGGCTTCGGCGACGAGGACGAAGATGCCGAAGTCGAGCTTTCCCCCGAAGCGCTGGCAGGCCAGACTTACGAGAACAGGCTGGAGCGCGCCCGGGAGCTGGCACGCCAGGATCCCAAGCTGGTCGCCGGCCTGATCCGGGAATGGATGGGCCTGAATGAGGAGGGACGCAAATGACGCCGGAAGAAGGCCTGGAAAAGAGCGCCCTGCTGCTGCTCACGCTGGGCGCGGATGAAGCGTCCGAGGTTCTCAAGCATCTGGGCCCGCGCGAAGTGCAGAAGCTGGGCATGCAAATGGCCACCATGGCGCCGCAGCCGCGGGCCAAGGTGGAGGCGCTGCTGGACGAGCTGGAAGCCCACTTCTCCAAGGGTGCGCTGGTGCATGCCGACGAAGAACAGATCCGCCTGATGCTGACCAAGGCGCTGGGCGACGAGCGCGCCGCCCACCTCATCTCCCGCGTGCTGCAGGGCTCCGACACCGCCGGCATCGAGAGCCTGAAGTGGATGGACGCCCCGACCGCGGCCGACCTCATCAAGAACGAGCACCCGCAGATCATCGCCACCATCCTGGTGCACCTGGAGGTGGACCAGGCAGGCGACATCCTCAAGCACTTCCCCGACCGCCTGCGCAACGATGTGGTACTGCGCATCGCCACGCTGGACGGCGTGCAGCCGGCCGCGCTGAAGGAGCTGAACGACTCCCTCACCCGCATGCTGGCCGGCGCCTCCACCGTCAAGAAGGCGGCCATGGGCGGCGTGCGCCATGCGGCGGAAATCCTCAACTTCGTCGGCTCGGCGGCGGAAACGGCGGTCATCGACAACGTGCGCGAATACGACCCCGACCTGGCGCAGAAGATACTGGACGAGATGTTCGTGTTCGAGAACCTGATGGACATCGACGACCGCGGCATCCAGACCATCCTGCGCGAAGTGCAGTCCGACTCGCTCATCGTCGCCCTCAAGGGCGCTTCGCCGGACCTGCGGGAGAAAGTCTTCAAGAACATGTCCAGCCGCGCCGCCGAAATGCTGCGCGAGGACCTGGAGGCCAAGGGCCCGGTGCGCCTGTCCGAGGTGGAAGCCGAGCAGAAGGAAATCCTCAAGATCGTGCGCCGCCTGGCGGAGGAAGGGCAGGTGATGATGGCCGGCAAGGGCGGGGACGATGGCTTCGTCTGATAGGAGCGGCCGGTGAGCATCACCCGCAACCAGGCCTCCGGCGCCTATCGCCGCTGGCAGCCGCCCTCCTTCGACGGCCGCGAGGAAGCGCCCGCACCGGAGGCGCCGTCGCAGGACGCACCTCCCGCCGAAGACCTCGCCGCGCCGCCGCGGCCGCTTGCCGCAGCCGAGCCCGAAGCCGAAATCCCTCCGCCCTACCCCGGCGTGCAGCTGCCCACGGTGGAGGACATCGAGCGCATGCACGAGCAAGCGCGCGAAGAAGGACGCAAGGAAGGCCATGCCGAGGGCTATGCCGCCGGCCACAAGGAAGGCGAGATTGCCGGCCGCGAGCAAGGCCACGCCGCCGGCTATCAGGACGGCAAGGCCCAGATCGAGGCAGAAGCCCGGCGGTTCAGCGAATTGGCGGACAACCTGGATCAGGCGCTGGCGAAGATAGACGAGGAAGTCGCCGAGGAACTGCTCGGGCTGGCAATCGCCATTGCCCGCCAGATGGTGCAGCACACGCTCGCCACCCATCCAGAAGCGGTCGCCGAAACCGTGCGTGCCGCGCTCATGCAATTGCCGCAGGGGCATGCCCACATCCGCCTGCATCCGGACGACCTTCAGCTGGTGCAGGAACACCTGGCCGAGCAGCTGGCCCACGGCGGCCATCGCCTGGCCGAAGACGAAAGCCTGACCCGCGGCGGCTGCCGGGTGGAATCGCCCGGCGCCCAGGTGGACGCCACCATGGAAACCCGCTGGCGCCGCGTACTGGAGCAACTCGGCCGCGAAGATGCCACCTGGGAGCCGGACCGGTGACCGAAAAACACGGTGAAACCTGGCGCGCCTTCCTGCAGGACGGCCGGCAACTGGTCGAAAGCGCCAGCCCCTTCCAGTACGCAGGCCGCCTCACCCGCATCAACGGCCTGGTCATGGAAGCCGCCGGCCTCAAGCTGCCGCTGGGCTCCGGCTGCCGCATCCTGGTGCCGGGCGGCGGCGCGGTGGAGGCGGAGGTGGTGGGCTTCAACGGCGAAAAGCTCTACATGATGCCGACCGACGACGTCTTCGGCCTCGCCCCCGGCGCCCAGGTGCTGCCGCTGGAAGCCGGGCACCCCAAGCTGACCGCGGGCAAGCGCGTAGGCCCCCGCCGCCGCGCCGCCGACCGTGCCAAGCACCTTCCGGTGGGCGAAGCCCTGCTCGGCCGGGTGGTGGATGGCGCCGGCCGGCCGCTGGATTCCCTCGGCCCCCTGGTCACCCAGGAGAGCCGCTCGCTGCAGGGGCGCTCCTACAACCCGCTCAACCGCGCAGCCATCACCCAGCCGCTGGACGTCGGCATACGTGCCATCAACAGCCTGCTCACCGTCGGCCGCGGCCAGCGTATCGGCCTCTTCGCCGGCTCCGGCGTCGGCAAGTCGGTGCTGCTGGGCATGATGGCGCGCTTCACTATGGCGGACATCATCGTCGTCGGCCTGATCGGCGAGCGGGGCCGAGAGGTGAAGGAATTCATCGAGCACAACCTGGGCGCCGACGGCCTCGCCCGCTCGGTGGTGGTCGCCGCACCGGCCGACACCAGCCCGCTGATGCGCATGCAAGGCGCCGCCTACGCCACCACCGTCGCCGAGTACTTCCGCGACCAGGGCAAGCAGGTGCTGCTGATCATGGATTCCCTCACCCGCTACGCCATGGCCCAGCGCGAGATCGCCCTCGCCATCGGCGAGCCGCCGGTCACCCGCGGCTATCCGCCCTCGGTGTTCGCCCGCCTGCCCGCGCTGGTGGAACGCGCCGGTAACGGCCCGGAGGGCGGCGGCTCCATCACCGCCTTCTACACCGTACTCGCCGAAGGCGACGACCAGCAGGACCCGATCGCTGACTCCGCCCGCGCCATTCTCGATGGCCACTTCGTGCTCTCGCGCAGCCTGGCGGACCAAGGCCACTACCCGGCGATCGACATCGAGCAATCCATCTCCCGCGCCATGCACAACCTGGTGGACGACGCCCACTTCGAGCTCGTGCGCCGCTTCAAGCAGTTCTTCTCCCGCTACCAGCGCTCCCGCGACCTGATCGCGGTCGGCGCCTACCAGGCCGGCGCCGATCCCATGCTGGACCTCGCAGTCGCCCTTTACCCCCGGCTGGAGGGCTTCCTGCAGCAGCGCATCAACGAACGCGAAGGCTACGAGAGCGCCATCGCCAAGCTGGGCGGGCTGTTCCCGACCAAGCCCTGAACGCCCGCCGGAGAACCAGACCGGCGACGGACGGACTATTTGTCACCACCCGACGCGCGTAGCATCTTTTCATTCCCGCACGAAGAAATAAGCCATGAACGGGAAATTCCCCCTACAGCCTCTGCTCGATCTCGCTCAGAACCGGATGGACGATGCTGCGCGGCGGCTAGGCGAGTTGATCGCCTCGGAGCGAGACAGCCAGCAGAAGCTCGACATGCTGCAGAACTACCGCAACGAGTACCACGCGCGCTTCATGCAGGCCGCGCGCGAGGGCATCGGGCCGGACGCCTGGCGCAACTTCAGCACTTTCCTCGGCCGCATCGACGAAGCCATTGCCAGCCAGGCCAGGCTGCTCGAGCAATCCCGCCACCAGACCGCCCAGGGTCAGCAGGCCTGGCTTGCCCAGCGCAACAAGGTGAAGGCCTTCGACACCCTCTCCCAGCGCCACCAGGCCGGCGTGCTGCGCAGCGAGAACCGGCGCGAGCAGAAGATGACCGACGAGCACGCCGCCAAGCGGCGCGACCAGGAAGAAGAATGAGTTGAAGTCGGGCGGCCTCGCTGGAAGCCCGCCACCATTAGACCTGCGTCAGCTTGGCACGGGGCTTGCTGCACGGCAGCCGAACACGCCACCGAGGTCATAGAGCATGCCAGCCAACGTCACCCAGTCCAGCTTCTCCTTTTCTGCCGCCAGCCTGTTGGGCAGTACCTCGGACGCCACCGGCACCCCCCGCAGCGCCACCTCCAGCGACAGCTTCTCCCGCATGCTGGCCGGCCAGATGAGCAGCACCCGCAGCGAATCCCGCAGCGCGGTGCAGGACACCACTGCCAGCCGCAGCACCGAGCGCCAGCAGACTCGTGAAACCCAGCGGGAAAGCAGCCGCAGCCGGGAAAACGACCGCACCGAGGCCAGCCGCCAGCGCCAGCGCAGCAGCAACGACAACGCCCGCGCCAGCGAGCCGCAGCAGAGCACCGCCGAGGCCACCGACGCCAAGTCCGCCCCTCCCGGCAGCGCCAAGGCGACCAAAACCTCCAGCGAGGACACGGCCACCACCGGCGGCGACAAAGCCGCCCAGCAGGCCGCCACCGACGCCGCGGCGCAGCAACAGCAGGCCGCCCAGCCCGCGACCGCCCTTGCCGGCCTGCCGGCAGCCATTGCCGCCCTGATGAACAAGGTTGCCGGTGAAGGCGCCGAGGGCGAGGCTGCACTTACCGATGCCACGGACAGTGGCAAGCCGGCGACGACCGGCATCGTCGCGGATGACACCTCGGGCAAATCGCTTCAAAATCCCGCCGATGCGCTACGTGCCGCGGTGGATGCCAAGGTTTCGGCCGCCGACAAGCCGAACTTTGCGGCGCAAGCCCAGGCCCAGGCGGCAGCTGCCACTTCCAGCGCGGCGGACCGCCCGGCCACCGCCCTGCAAGCGGGGCCGGGCGAAGCCGGATCCGCCCTGCAAGGCGCGGCGGCGCTCACCGCGCTGCGCCACCAGGTGTCGTCGCCGCAGAGCACCACCCCGCAGCTGCCGGTGCAAACGCCTGCCGGCCAGAATGGCTGGGCGGAAGACGTCGGCAACAAGGTGGTGTGGATGCTGGGACGGGCGGAGAGCAAGGCAGAACTGGTGCTCACGCCGCCGAACATGGGCAAGGTCGAAGTCTCCATCCATCTGAATGGCGACCAGACCACCGCCCATTTCGTCGCCGCCTCGCAGGCCGCGCGGGATGCACTGGAGCAGGCGCTGCCGCGGCTGCGTGAAATGCTGCAGCAATCCGGCATCAGCCTGAGCCAGGCGGATGTCAGCACCTCCGGCGAGCAACAGGCCGGAACGCAGGATGGCGGCGGCAGGAGCAGCGGCGGCAGCCGCAGCGCAGGCGGAATCGAAGGCACCGAGGTCGGCAGCGCGCCGGTCTGGGTCAAGCAAACCGAAGGGATGGTCGACACCTTCGTCTGAAGCGTATGAATTGGGGCGGCTCTGCCCCACTTTTCCGCGCTTGGCGGGGCGCGACGATCCCTGATAATGGAATCGTGAGAAAAGGAGAGTCGCATGGCGAAAGCCCCCGCCAAACCGGAAGAAGGCGCCAAGGAAGCAGCGCCCAAGAAAAGCGGCAAGCTGCTGCTGATCATCGTCATCGTGCTGCTGCTGGTGCTGATCATCGCCGCGGGCGGCGTCGCCCTGCTGCTGCTGCTCAAGAACAAGGGGGGCGGCGGCGGCGACAGCCATGCCGAGGCGCCGCCGGCTGCCGCGGCGCCCGCCGGGCCGGCCAAGATCGACCTGGCCAAGCCGCCCTCCTTCGTCACCCTCGACCCCTTCACGGTAAACCTGCGCAGTGACGAGGGCGACCGCTACCTGCAGACGGTGGTGGTGCTGCGCGTCAGCGACGAGAAGCTGGCAGAAAGCCTGAAGGGCTTCATGCCGGAGATCCGGCACCGCATCAATCTGCTGCTGTCCAACCGCCTGCCGTCCGAGGTGGCCACAGTCCAGGGCCGCGAAGAGCTGGCCAACGACATCCTCGACCAGGCCAACGAGGCGCTGGGCTTCCCGCCGCCGCGCGAGACGTCCTCCCGCCGCGCGCCGCCCACCGGGCCGGTGCAGGCGGTGCTGTTCAACTCCTTCATCATCCAATAAGGCAACCGGAACGGCCATGGCCGCGGATTTTCTCTCCCAGGAAGAAGTCGACGCCCTCCTCCGCGGCGTAAACGGGGAGAGCGACGAGCCGGAGGCGGCCGACTCCGAACAGGGTGGCATCAAGCCGTACAACCTGGCCACCCAGGAGCGCATCGTGCGTGGGCGCATGCCCACCATGGAGCTCATCAACGAGCGCTTCGCCCGCTATCTGCGCATCGGCCTGTTCAACTACATGCACCGCAACACCGAGATTTCGGTAGGGCCGATCAAGGTGCAGAAGTACGCGGAGTTCGTCCGCAACCTGGTGGTACCGACCAACCTCAACCTGGTTCAGGCCAAGCCGCTGCGCGGTACCGGGCTGGTGGTGTTCGACCCCAACCTTGTATTCCTGGTGGTGGACAACATGTTCGGCGGCGACGGCCGCTTCCACACCCGGGTGGAGGGCCGCGACTTCACCCAGACCGAGCAGCGCATCATCCAGGGCATGCTCAACGTGGTGTTCACCGAGTATGGCCGCGCCTGGGCACCGGTGTTCAAGCTGGAGATGGAGTACATCCGCTCGGAGATGAACTCCCAGTTCGCCAACATCGCCACGCCCTCGGAGATCGTCGTTTCCACCAGCTTCTCGCTGGACCTGGGCGGCGCCCAGGCGGAGATGCACATCTGCTTCCCCTACTCCATGGTGGAGCCTATCCGCGACCTGCTCTACTCCACCATGCAGAGCGATCACCTGACTCAGGACAAGCGCTGGATCACTCTGCTCACCCGCCAGCTGCAGACGGCCGACGTGGAGCTGACCTGCGTGCTCGGCCACGCCCGCGTCACCCTGCGCGACATCGTGAACATGCGGGTGGGCGACGTGATTCCGCTGCAGGTGTCCGACCTGCTCACCGCCGAGGTGGACGGCGTGCCGGTGCTCGAATGCCGCTACGGCACCCAGAACAGACAATACGCAATGAAGGTGGAGCGCTTCCTCGGCCCCGAGGAAACCGACGCCCCGCCTGTGCCCGGAGCCCAGCATGGCTGACGAAGAGAATCAGATTACCGAAGACGACTGGGCCGCAGCCATGCAGGAGCAGGCTGCAACCGAGGCCCAGGCCGACCCCGAGGCCGCCCAGGTTGCCGCCGACCTCGCCGCCGCCGCGGCCGGCTCGCCTTACCAGGCCAAGCCGGCCAGCCAGCTGTTCGAGGATTTCGGCAACAACGGCACCAAGCCGGGCTCGCTGAACGACTTCGACATGATCCTGGACATCCCCGTCCAGATCACCGTCGAACTCGGCCGCACCAAGCTTTCCATCCGCAATCTGCTGCAACTCGCGCACGGTTCGGTAGTGGAACTGGATGGCCTCGCCGGCGAGCCGATGGACGTGCTGGTGAATGGCACCCTGATCGCCCAGGGCGAGGTAGTGGTGGTGAACGACAAGTTCGGCATCCGCCTCACCGACATCATTACCCCGGCCGAACGCATGCGGAAGATCCGCAACTGACCTGCGGCTGCGCTTCCCTGTCCGCGCAAGGCTGACCAGGAAATAGCAATCGCAGACGCACGGTGCCCCGGTCGACCCGCCCGGCAGCCGCCCCGAACGGCGGGCTCCATTGCTCCCGGCCCGACCGCGCCCTCGCCAAAGCGGGGAATAGTCGGGCTTTTCCCCGCTTTATCGCTGCCTGCACCATGAGGGCGCAGGATTAGGCTAGCCACGTCGGTAGCCTATCCTCGTCCCGTGCGCCTCCTTACCTCACTCCAGTTGCTCGCCCTGCCCGCCGTGTCGGGCATGGCCCTGCCGGCCGTCGCGGCCGATCCTGCGCTGCCGGCCCCCGCCCCGCTCCCCACGGCGGACCTGGCCTCCAACGTGGGCCAGATGATTTTCGGCCTCGTCATCGTCATTGCCCTGCTCGTCGTCTGCCTGTGGCTCATCAAGCGGCTGGGCGCGCCACGCGGCAGCGCCGCCGCGCTGAAGGTGTTGGGCGCCGCCCCGGTTGGCCCGCGCGAGCGGGTGGTACTGGTGGAACTGGGTGAAAAGATCCTGGTGCTGGGCGTGGCGCCCGGCAACGTGCGCACCCTGCATGTGATGGACAAGGAGGAGCTGCCACCCGCCGCTGCCGGCGGACCGGCCGCTTTTGCCGGCAAGGACTTTGCCGGCTGGCTGAAACAATCGCTGGAGCGGGGCCGCAATGCGGGTTGAACGCCTGATCCGCCTCGGCGCTGGTATCGCGCTGCTGGCCGGCGCCGGCATGGCGCTTGCGCAATCGCCCACCCTGCCGGTGGCGCCGGTGCTGCCGGCGGTCACCACCACGCCGGGCAGCGGCGGCGGCACCACCTACAGCCTCACCATACAGACGCTGGTGCTGCTCACCCTGCTGAGCTTCATTCCGGCGATGGTGCTGATGATGACCAGCTTCACCCGCATCATCATCGTCTTCTCCCTGCTGCGGCAGGCCATGGGCACCCAGACCTCGCCGCCCAACCAAGTGATGCTGGGGCTGGCGTTGTTCCTCACCTTCTTCATCATGTCGCCGGTGGCGGACCGGGTCTACACCGAGGCCTACCTGCCGATGTCGGAAGGCCGCATCGGCATGGAGCAGGCGATGGAGCGCGCCTCGGTGCCGGTCAAGGCCTTCATGCTCAAGCAGGTACGCGGGCCCGACCTGGATCTTTTCTCCGGCCTGGCCAAGATAGAGCCGGTGGAAAAAGCTGAAGACCTGCCGATGCGGGTGCTGATCCCCGCCTTCGTCACCTCCGAGTTGAAGACCGCCTTCCAGATCGGCTTCATCGTCTTCATCCCCTTCATCATCATCGACATGGTCGTGGCCTCGGTGCTGATGTCGATGGGCATGATGATGATGTCGCCGGTGATCGTTTCCCTGCCCTTCAAGATCATGCTGTTCGTGCTGGTGGACGGCTGGACGCTGATGATCGGCTCGCTGGTGCAGAGTTTCGCCGTCTGAGCACGGCACGCGAGGAATTCCATGACTCCGACTACCGTGATCGACCTCGGCCGCCAGGCCATCGAAGTGACGCTGCTGATCTCGGCGCCGCTATTCCTCGCCGCGCTGATCACCGGCCTCATCATCAGCATCTTCCAGGCGGCAACCCAGATCAACGAGATGACGCTCTCCTTCGTCCCCAAGGTGGTCGTCATGTTCGTAACCCTGGTGGCAGCCGGGCCGTGGATGCTGACCCAGCTCACCGACTTCATGCGCCGGCTGTTCGAATCGATACCGCACATGATCGGCTGAAGCCTCCATGCTCAGCGTCACCTCCGCCCAGCTGGATGCCTGGCTGGCGGCCTTCATGTTTCCGCTGGCACGGCTGCTGGGCCTGTTCGCGACCGCGCCCATCTTCGGCAACCGCGGCGCTCCGGCGCAGGTGCGGCTGGGCATAGGGCTGGGCATCTCGCTTGCGTTGCTGCCGACCTTGCCGCCGATGCCGGAGGTGCCGCCGGGCTCCGGTGTGGGCCTGCTGATCATGATCCAGCAGATGTTCATCGGCATCGCCATCGGCTTCGTGGTGCGGCTGGTGTTCGCCGCGGTGGACATGGCCGGCTCGCTGATCGGCATGCAGATGGGCCTGTCCTTCGCCCTCTTCTTCGACCCGGACGCCGGCGGCCAGACCGCGGTGCTGTCGGATTTCCTCACCCTGGTCGCCACCCTGCTCTTCCTCGCGCTGGACGGCCACTTGCTGCTCATCCATGTGCTGGTCAGCAGCTTCGAATGGCTGCCGGTCGGGGTGGAGCCGCTGCGCGCCGAAGGTTGGGGCACCATCGCCCGCATGGGCGCGAGCATCTTTTCCGCCGGCCTGCTGCTGTCCCTGCCAGTGGTCGCCATGCTGCTCGTGGCCAACATCGCCATGGGCATCCTGACCCGGGCGGCGCCGCAGCTGAACCTCTTCGCCATCGGCTTCCCGATCACGCTGGCCGCCGGTTTTCTCGGCGTCGCGCTGGTGATGGCGAGCTTCGCGCCGGTGGTGCAGAGCATGTTCGAGCACAGCCTGGATAACATCGCCCGCATGCTCACCGCACTCGCCCCCCTGCCCCGCTGAGGCTGCGGCCAGCGGCTGGCGGCCTAGAACTCTGGGAACTGGCGGGATTTCACCAGGCGGATCTCGGCGCTGGCGACGCGATGGGCGAAGGGCCGCGTCGACTCTATGCCCTCTTCGTAGCGCAGGATGTCGAAGCCGGCGTAGCCGCCCTCCTGGGCCACCTGGCGGGCGTTGCGCATCAGCACCTGGCGCGCCTCGCCCTCGCCGCCGGTCACCAGCCGCTTCATCGCCAGGTCGAAGCGGACCACGTCCTCGCCCATGGGCGCGGCGCGCACTTCCCAGGTCGGCGAGAAGGGATCGTAGATGGCGTAGGCGACCAGCGCGCCGGCGATGAACTCCGGTTTGAAGTAGCCGCTCTGCCGGGCCATCATGTAGCCGCCCACCGTGCCGGCGGCGATGCCGCCGTAGTCCCGCACCGCGTCGGCGGTCTGCTGCTTGGCCCTTTCCGCGTCGAAGTTGTCCACATACTCCTCGACGCTGGCGCAGCCCCCCAGCAGTAGCGCAGCCAGCGCCGCGAGCACCGGCCGGCCAACGCCCACCTTCTCCTTTGCACTGTCCATCGTCGCCCTCTTACAGGTAGTTGAACAACGACAGGTTGGAGACCCGCATGAAGGATTGCTGCGCCGCCTGCAGGTAGGTCTGCTGCTGCGAGAGGCGGGAGATCGCATCCACGTAGTCCACATCCACCAGGCCGGAGATCACCTCCGAGTACTGCAGGTTGAGGTCGCTGCCGAGGCTTTGCAGGCTCTCGGTCTCGGTCAACTGGGAGCCGACCTGGGCGCGCACCTTGAGGATGTTCTCGAGGGCGCCATCCAGGTTGTCCAGCCCGACCGCCACCGCGCCGCCGGCCATGCCGGAGGGCCCCGGCCGCTCCATGGAGTCGATCAGCAGGCCGAGGTTGTCGAACATGTTGTTCGACGACACGAAGACCTCGAAGCGGTCGCCGTCGCCCGGCGTGCCGCTCACCGCCAGGTTCACCCCGATATAGTTGGCCGAGGTCGGATCCGCCAGGCTGGTCAGGTCGGTCAGGCCGGTGGCTATGGTGACGCGGTCCGGGTTGCCGGGCTCGTATTCATAGACGTCGTAGCCGGCGGGATCGTTGTAGACGATCTCGTAACGGCGGCCCAGCTTGTCCATGTCGATGGAGCCATCGGCCAGCGGTGCGAGGGTGCCGGTGAGGCTGGCGTCGCCGGTGTTGGCGGTGCCATCGGTGTGTTCGCCGGTCAGGGCGGCGACGAGGTCGTCGTTCACTTCCCGGGTGGCGGTGAAGATGTCCGAACCGGGCAGGCTCACCGGCATGTAGCGCGAGGCGGAGACCTGTATGGTCTGGGTGCCGTAGTCGCCGGCGTAGCTCACCCCGGCGACGCTGCCGCTGAAGGGCTGGACGTTGGAGCGGTAGCCGGAAAACAGGTAGTCGCCAGTACCGTCCTGGCTGTTCGCCAGCGCCAGCAGGCTGTCGAACTGGGCACGCAGGTCGGTGGCCAGGTAGCCCAGGTCCTCTTCCTTGTAGATGCCGTTGCCGGCGGCCACGGTCTTTTCGCGGATGTACTGCAGCGTGTCGTCCACCCCGGTGAGCTTGTTCTCCAGCAGCTTCAGGCGGTCTTCGGCATAGCCGGTGTTGGTCATGAACTGGCTGTTCACGCCCTGGGACTGGCCGATCTCCAGCGCGCGGGAGGCGGCGATGGGGTCGTCTGCGGGGGTCAGCACCCGGCGGCCGGTGGAAAGCTGCTGCTGGGTGTGCAGGAGGTCGCTCCATTGCCGTTGCATGGAACCGACGCCCTTGTCGTAGATCATGTTGGTCGAGATGCGCATGATGACTTCTCTCCTTAGCGCGCGATCGACAGCACTTCGTCGAACAAGGTCTGGGCCACCGACATCACCTTGGCCGAGGCCTGGTAAGCCTGCTGGTAGCGGATCAGGTTGGCCGCCTCTTCATCCAGGTTGACCCCGGAGAGCGAATCCCGCGCATCGGCGGCCTGGGCCAGCAGCGATTCCTGCGCCTTGAGATTCACTTGCACTTCCCGCGCCTTGTTGCCGACCTGGGTCACCATCTGCGCATACACCGACTGCAAGGTGGCGGTGGATTCGCCGTTGCTGCCGGCCAGCATCAGCTTGGTGGTCTGCAGCGCGCCCATGGCGACCGCGTTGCGGTTGTCGGCGGTGCCGGCCTGGGTGGGGCCGAAGGACAGCGACTCGCCGTTGGTCCAGGCGCCAACGGCGGTGAACTCGAAGGTGTAGGTGTCCGGCGCGGTGCCGCCGGTAATGCGGAACTTCGCCCCGGCGCTGTCGGTGGAGGGGTTGTAGGCGCCGCTGGTCACCCAGGTGCCGGTGCTGCTGTCGTAGCGCTCCAGCGTGCCGCTGGAGGCGGTGAAGGTGTTGGTGGCGGAGTCGAAGCTCAGGGTGATGGGCGCGAAGTCGGCCACGCCGTCGCCGCTGCTGTCCAGCCCGGCCACCGAGGTGGTCTTCACATTGGTGATGCGCTCGCTGACGGTGCCGGTGTAGTTGCCGGGCGACACGCTGACCGGGTCGCCGGCGGCAACCTTGCGCGGGTCGGTGATGGCGACGGCGATGTCGCGCGCGGCGTAGCGGGTAGGCTGGATCAGCAGGCCGTCGGAGGGGATTTCCGACGGATCGGTGATGTTGATGTTGAGCCCGCCGCCGCTGTAGCTGCCATCGGCCTGCAAGGTCAGCGGAATGTTGACGCCGCCGGTAGTCCTCAGCGTGTAGTTGGTGCCGTCGTACTTCAGCACGTAGTCGGCGGCGGTGAGCTGGGAGACGTTCTCCACCGACACCGAAACGGTGTTGATGGCCGGCGTCAGCGCCGGCGTCGGGCTCTTGAAGAACTCGCCGCCGAGCACACCGTCGAGGTCGATACCGAGCGCCTGCTGGGCATTCACCGTTTCGGCGATGCCGAGCGCGATCAGGCCCAGGGTGTTCTGGGCGGTATCCAGGGTCTCGCTGCGGAAGGTGAGCAGGCCGCCCAGCGTGCCGCCGCTGAGCAGGCGCTCCGGCAGGATATTGGCGATGCCGTTGTCCGACACCAGGGCGATGGCATTGCGCTGCGGGTCGTTGGGATCGGGCACCGCGGCGAGCTGGGTCACCGTGCCGCCAGCGACCAGTGCCTGGCCGGAGCCGACGAAGATGCTGACGGAGCCGTCGCTCTCGGTCACCGTGCTCACGGAAACCAGCTTGTTCAGTTCGGCGATCAGCTGGTCGCGCTGGTCCAGCAGGTCATTGGCGGCAATATTGGGGCCGCTCACCTGGGCCAGGGTGATGCGCTGGTTCATGTCCGCGATCGCCTTGGCGTACATGTTCGCCTGCTCGACGGTGGACACGATCTCGCTCTCGGTGCCCTGGCGGACTTCGGAGATGCGGGCGTCCAGGGTCTGGAAGCGGGCCGCCAGCGCCTGCGCGGTGGAGATCAGCGACTGGCGCGAGGCCACGCTGGTGGGATTGGACGCAACTTCCTGCACACCGGCAAAAAAGTCCTGCAGCGCCGGCGACAGGCCGGAGGTGGAGTCGGCCAGCAGGTTGTTGATCTGCGAGATCTGGTCGTTGTACGCCGAGTATTGGGCGACCTTGGTCTCGCTGTTCTTGACCTGGTTTTCCAGATACTGGTTGTAGGCCCGGGTGACCGCCGCAACCTGGGTGCCCTGGCCGAAGAAGCCGACGCCGGTGTAGAGCGGATTGTTGGTGGTCTGGATCACCGTCTGGCGGTGATAGCCGTCCACGTCCGCATTGGAGATGTTATGGCCGGTGGTCAGCAGCTGTGCCTGCGCGGCGTTGAGGCCGGTGAGACCGATGTTGAGCAAGCCTGCCATGGGAACTACCTCGATTCGCTGGGTTTTGCCCCATTACTGCAAGATGCTTGCCAGGGCAAAAACGGCAAAATCCGCCGGCTGGCGAGGGCGGATGCGGACGAGGAAGGCCGAGGGTTGGAAACGCGCCGCCGCGGCGGCAAGACCAGCCAGGCGCCGGGGCTCAGCCGGCCAGCGCGGTGCGCAGCGTGGTGCCGCGGATGACGCGGGTGAGCTTGTCCGCGTACATCGGGTCGGTAGCGTAGCCGGCCTGCTGCAGGCTGCGGGCGAAGGAGGCGGCGTCGGTCTGGCCCAGCACGCCGGCGTAGCGGGAACTGCCGGCGAGCAGGTTGGCGTAGTCGCGGAAGGAGTCGGCGTAGGAGTCGTAGCTGCGGAAACGGGCGCGCTCGGTGTAGGCGCCACCACCGCTGTACTCGGTGACGTCACGGGCCACGGTATCGCCGCTCCAGCTGGAGCCGGCCTTGATGTTGAACAGGTTGTAGCTGGAAGAGCCGTCCTTGTCGCGCAGCACCTTCTCGCCCCAGCCGGTTTCAAGCGCCGCCTGGGCCACCAGGAACTGCGGCGGGATGCCGGTGGCGCGGCCCGCCTCCACCGCATGCGGCCAGACTTCGTCGACGAAAGCGCGGGCGCGGGACGAAGCCTGGCCGCCAGCCTCGCGTGCGCCCTGGATGGCGACCTCCAGCCGGCTGGCGAGCGCGCTGGCCTCGCCGTCGTCGCCGTAGATGGCGGCAAAGGCCTCCTGCGCCTTGCTCAGCGCGGCGGTGGCGGAGCTGGCGGCATTAATTGCCGCCGGCCGGCGGATCACATTGCCGATGTCGAAGCCGGTGTTCTCTTCCTTGCCGGCGTTCAGCGGCTGGATGACATTGCCCGGCAGTTCCGTCTTGCCGCCGAGCTGGCGGTAGATGGCGTCGGACAGGCCGGTGCCGCGGCCCTGGGCCATTTCCAGCGCCAGCTGCTGGTCGAGCATGCTCTGGTACATGCGCGTCTGCTCGCTGTCGAACATGCCGTCCTTGGGCGTGGCGTCGCGCATCGCCTTCAGGGCCATCTGCAGGAACAGCGCCTCGAACTGCTTGGCAGCGGCGCGCAGGGTTTCCGGCGAGTCCGGCTTCTCACGCGCGAGCCGCTTCAACTCGTTGAACGAGTTGGGGTCCATCGCGTTGAGCTGGCCGACGCTCACCTCAGATCACCTCGAGTTCCGCCCGCAGCGCGCCAGCGGATTTCATCGCCTGCAGGATGCTGACCAGGTCCATCGGCTTGGCGCCGAGCGCGTTCAACGCCTTGACCACGTCGGCGAGATTGGTACCGGCGCGCACGTTGAACAGCGTGCCGGGATCCTGCTGGATGCCCACCTGGCCCTGCTGGGTTACCGTAGTCTGGCCGCCCGCCAGCGCGTTCGGCTGGCTCACCTGGTTCTCGTTGTTCACCGTGACGGTGAGGTTGCCGTGGGCCACCGCGCAGTTCTGCAGCGTTACCCGCTGGTTCATCACGATGGAGCCGGTGCGGGAATTCACGATTACCTTGGCCGCCTGCAGCGCCGGCGTCACCGTGAGGTTCTCCAGCTGGCCGATGAAGGCCACCCGCGCCGAGCTGTCCTGCGGCGCCCGCACCCGGATGCTGCGGCCATCCAGCGCTTCGGCGCTGCCGGGCGAGGCGATGTTGATCGCATCCACCACCCGGCGGGCGGTGCCGAAGTCGGTGTCGTTCAGCTCCACCATCACATAGTCGCCCTGCCCCACCGCGGTGGGCACCGCGCGCTCCACCGTGGCGCCACCGGGCACCCGGCCGGCTGACAGGTGGTTGATGGTCTGCGAGGCACCGCCGCCGGCCTGCGCGCCCGCGCCGCCGACCACCATGTTGCCTTGCGCCATCGCATAGACCTGGCCATCCACGCCCTTCAGCGGCGTCATCACCAGTGTGCCGCCGCGCAGGCTCTTGGCATTGCCCATGGAGGAGACGGTGACGTCGATCTGCTGCCCCGGCCGGGCGAAGGCCGGCAGCGTGGCAGTGACCATGACCGCGGCCACGTTCTTCAGCTGCAGGTTGGTGCCGGGGGGCAGGGTGACGCCCATGTTGCCCAGCATGTTGGAGATGCTCTGTACGGTGAAGGGCGTCTGCGTGGTCTGGTCGCCGCTGCCATCCAGGCCGACCACCAGGCCGTAGCCGATGAGCTGGTTATCGCGCACGCCGGCGATGGAGGCCAGATCCTTGATGCGCTCCGCCGCGCCAGTGACCGCCGGGGTGGCAGCCAGCATCGGCGCAGCCGGCAGGCCGAGGGCAAGCGCCAGCAGGAGGGCGGGAAGTGTGGGGCTGCGCATGAACGTCGTCTCCGCTTTAGAAGGGCAGGATCACGCCGAAGAAGCGCTGCAACCAACCCATGGTGGTGGACTCGTCGATGAATCCGCTGCCACGGTACTCGATGCGCGCATCCGCCACCTGGGTGGATTGCACAGTGTTTGTGCCGGTGACGGTGAAGGGATTGATCACCCCGGAAAAGCGGATGTACTCGTTGCCCTGGTTGATCGCCACCTGCTTCTCGCCGGACACCAGCAGATTGCCGTTCGGATACACCTCGATGACGGTGACGGTGATGGTGCCGTTGAACACGTTGTTGGCTCCCGCCGCGCCGGTGCCGGTGAAGGTGTTCGTCACGCCCGCGGTGGCGTTCAGGCCGTTGAGGCCGGCCAGCGGCATGTTGGTGCTGGCGGTGATACCACCGGTGAGGCTGGAAGCGCGGCTGGTGTTGGCGTTGGCGTTCTTGGTCGCGGTGGTGCGCTCCACCAGGTTGATGGTGATGACGTCGCCGATGTTGCGCGCCCGCCTGTCCTCGAACAGCGGCCGCACCTGTGCCGGCTGGTAGATGGCGCCGTTGGCACTCACCATCTGCGGCCGCGCCTCCGGCCGCGCGGTCATCGGCTGATGGACCATGGTGGCCGGCGTCGGGTAGATGGAAGCGCAGCCGGAGAGCAGCGCCAGCGCAGCGGTGGCGATGAGTGCGAGGGCTTTCACGATGCCCCTCCTGTTACAGCTGGGTCAGACGGCCGAGCATCTGGTCGGAGGTCTGGATGGCGCGGGAATTCATCTCGTAGGCGCGCTGGGTCACGATCATGTTCACCAGCTCTTCGGCCACGTTGACGTTGGAGGTTTCCACATAGCCCTGGTTGATGACGCCAGCGCCGTTGGTGCCCGGCTGGGTGGGCGTGGCGACGCCGCTGGAAGCGGTTTCGTAGAACAGGTTCTCGCCGGCGCTCTGCAGGCCGCCGGTATTGACGAAGGTCGCCAGCTGGATGTTGCCGACCTGCACCGGGGTGGTCTGCCCGGCCTGCAGCACGCTGACGGTGCCATCCTTGCCGACGGTGATGGTGAGCGTATCGGCCGGAATGTTGATGGCGTCGGCCAGCGGGTAGCCGCTGGCGGTGACCACGTTGCCCTGGTTGTCGAGTTGGAAAGCGCCGTCGCGGGTGTAGGCAGTGGTGCCGTCCGGCATGGTGATCTGGAAGAAGCCGTTGCCCTGCACCGCCACGTCCAGCGAACCGCCGGTCTGCTGCAGGTTGCCCTGGGTGTACAGGCGGTCGGTGGCGATGGGGCGCACGCCGGTACCGATCTGCAGGCCGGAGCCGACCTGGGTCTGCTGGGTGGTCTGGGCACCGGGCTGGCGCACCGTCTGGTACAGCAGATCCTCGAACACCGCGCGCTGGCGCTTGTAGCCGTTGGTGGAAACGTTGGCCAGGTTGTGGGAGATCACGTCCAGCGACGTCTGCTGGGCATCCAGCCCGGTACGGGCGGTCCAGAGTGAGCGGATCATGATGGGCTCCTGAGTGCGTTCTGTTGTGCAATTGCGGCCCCGCGCCGTGGAAACGGCCCTGCCGACGATGGAAGCTTAGGCTTGCGGGGGCGCGGTCAATCGATGGATTACCGGGGCAAAAGTCCTGCTGATCACCTGGCGGAGATCACCTGGGTGGCGGACTGGTCGTTCTGTTCCGCGCTCTGCAGCATGCGGGTCTGCATCTCGAACTGGCGGGCCAGCGAGATCATGGTGACCATCTGGTCCACCACGTTCACATTGCTGCCTTCCAGGTAACCGCCAGCCACCCGCACGTTGGCGTCTGCCGGCGCGGCGCCGCCCTGGCGCAGGCGGAACAGGCCATCGTCGCCACGCGCCAGGTCGGCCTCGGCCGGATTCACCAGCTTGAGCTGGTCGAGCACGTTCACCACGTTGCCCTGACCCAGGCCGGAGGGAATTGCGGAGACGGTGCCGTCCTCGCCGATGACGATCTCGCTGTCCGGCGGCAGCGTGATGGGCTGGCCGGAGGCGCCCAGCAGCGGCAGGCCGTCATGAGTCTGCAGCACGCCGTTCACGCTCACTTCCAGGCTGCCGTCGCGGGTATAGGCCTCGGTGCCGTCCGGCATCTGTACCGTCAGCCAGCCCTTGCCCTTCAGCGCCACGTCGTAGGCGTTGCCGCTGAACTGCAGCGGGCCGGGCGTGAAGTCGGTGGCCACACTGGCATCGACGACGAAGGCGCGGCTGTGGAAAGCCTCGGTCTGCATTTCCACCGCGCGCAGCTTGTGCATCTCGGTGCGGAAGCCGGTGGACGTCGCGTTGGCCAGGTTGTGCGCCACCGCCGCCTGCTGCTCCAGGGTCCACTTGGCGCCGGTCATTGCGGTGTAGATCAGACGATCCATTAACTTTCTCCTGTCCTTGCGACGTCTGCGGCGGCCCCGCCGCTTACCTCAGGTTCACCAGCGTCTGCAGGACCTGGTCCTGCGTGCGGATGGACTGGGCATTTGCCTGGTAATTGCGCTGCTGCACGATCATCTGCACCAGCTCGTTGGTGAGGTCCACGTTCGACTCTTCCACCTGGCCGGAGGTGACCGAGCCGAGGATGCCGGTGCCCGGCGCGCCCACCGTGGGCTGGCCGGAGTCATAGGACTCCGCCCACAGGTTGTCGCCCAGCGAGGCCAGACCCTGCGGGCTGGCGAAGGTGGCCAGCGCAAGCTGGGCGATGTCCTTGGTCAGGCCGTTGGAATAGGAGCCCTGCAGCACGCCGGTGGAGCTGACCGAAACACCGGTGAGCGCACCGGTGGTGTAGCCGTCGGTACGCGGCGAGGTGGTGACGCCGAAGCTGGTGTTCCACTGGGTGGACTTGGTGAGATCCAGGCTGAAGCTCAGCGCATCCGCGCCGGTGCCGATCTCGGCCGCCGTGCGGGAGATAGTGAAGGTGCCGTTGTTGGCCACCGTGGTATCGAGCACGCCGAAGGGCGTGAAGCTCATCTGCCCCAACTCTTCCAGCGGCGTGCCGATGTTGGTGGCCGGATCGCTGGGATCGGGCACCACGTCGTTGGAGAGGCGGCCGTACACCGTCCAGGTATTCGGCGACACGCCGGCCACGTCCGGGTCGCGCACGAAGTACAAACTCATCAGCGAGGCATTGCCCAGGCTGTCATACACCGTGATGGAGGTGGTGTAGTTGTAGCTATCCACCGGGATGCTGGTGGCGTCGACATAGTCGGTGATGTCGCTGCCCACCGGATTCTGGTTCAGCGGGCTCTTCTCGGAGGAGTTCAGGTTAACGCCGACCGAGGCGGTGCCGCTCTCCCGCGGCGCGACGTTGGAGGTGTCGATGTAGATCACCGAGGGCTCGCCGGCGAACACGGTAGAGGTGCCGGTGTTGTCCACCACGGCATAACCAGTCAGCTTGTCGCCGCTGGAGTTGATGATGTAGCCATCCTTGTTCACATCGAACTGGCCATTGCGCGAATAGGCGATGGTGCCGTCGCTGCGCTGCAGGCGGAAAAAGCCATTGCCGTTGATCGCCATGTCCAGCTGGTTGCTGGTGGCGGTGAGGTTGCCCTGGGTGAAGGACTGCCACACCGCGGCCACCTTGCTGCCGATGCCGACCTGCAGCGAGGAAGTGCCGCCGACCATCGCCGAGGCGTACATGTCGGAGAACAGCGTGCTGCTGGCCTTGAAACCGACGGTGCTGGCGTTGGCCACGTTGTTGGAGATGACGTCGAGCGCCTTCGAAGAAGAATTGAGGCCGCTCAAACCTTGCTGGAATGCCATGTTCGCCGCTCCGGATCAGAGGATCTGCTTGATGTCGTCGAGCTTGAAGACGCCCAGGTTGCCGACCTGCAGATCGGTACCGCTGGAGCCGCGGATGACGCTGGTGACCGCCGCAAACTGCAGCGGACGGGAAACGACGGTGTTGTCGCCCTGAACCGCCTTCACCGACACGGTGTACATGCCTTCGGCGGCAATACTGCCGTCCTTGGCGGTACCGTCCCAGAGGAAGTTCTGGCTGCCGGCTTCCATGTCGGTGAATTCCAGGCTGGCGACCTCCACGCCGGAGGCATTCTTGATGGTGATCGTCACGTTGTCCGCGGGGCCGTCCAGTTCGAAGCCGCCGACCGCGCCGGCCTCGGTCAGTTGCAGGCCGGAGCCCTCGACCAGCACGCCCCGGCCGACCAGGGCCGCCGCCTGCAGACCTTCGGCGGACTCCTGGGAGCTGATCAGCTGGGTCATCATCGTGTTCAGCTTCTCGATGCCCTCCACCGTGCTGAGCTGCGCCAGTTGGGAAGTAAGCTCGGCGTTCTCCATCGGATTCATCGGGTCCTGGTTCTGCAGCTGGGTCGTGAGCAGCGTCAGGAACTGGATGCGGGTGTCCGCCGCGGTGCTGGTGGACTTGGTATCCGTACGCGCCAGGTTGGCGAGGACGGCGTCCGCGGTGGAGCTTGTGTTGTTGCTCACGGTGGCCATGCTGTTTCTCCGAAATCTGCCCTTCGATTACCGTTCGGCGCTTACTGGCCGATCTGCAGGGTCCTCTGCAGCAAGGTCCGTGCCGTGTTCATCACTTCCGCGTTGTTCTGGTAGGAACGGGAGGCGGAGATCATGTTCACCATCTCCTCGACCACGTTCACATTCGGCATTTCCACGTAGCCCTGCTCGTTGGCCGCAGGGTTGGTCGGATCGTAGGTGAGCCGCATCGGCGCGGCGCTTTCCACGATCTGCGTCACCCGCACGCCCACCGAGGCGTCATCCGTTCCTTCAAGCGGCTTGGCGGCAAAAACCACCTGCTTGGCGCGGTAAGGCTGGCCGTCCTCGGCGATCACGCTGTCGGCGTTGGCCAGGTTGGAAGCGGTGGTGTTGAGCCGCAGCGACTGCGCGTTCAGCGCCGAGCCGGCGATCTGGAAGACGTTGAGCATGCTCATGGCCGTTACTCCGCGCTTACTGGCCGTTGATGGCCGTCTGCATGGAGCGCAGCATGCCGTTGATGAAGGTGATGCTGGCTTCGTAATGCACCGAGTTCTCGGCGAAGGCGGCGCGTTCCACGTCCATGTTCACCGTGTTTCCATCCACCGCGGATTGCAGCTCGGTACGGTACTTGGTGGCACCTTCGAGGATGTTGCCGGTGCCGCCTTCAATATGCTTCGGCTGGGTGCGGGACAGCGCCATGCCGTTCTCCTTGCCGCTGAGCACGCCTTCCAGCGCCTCGCGAAAATCGATGTCCTTGGCCTTGTAGTGAGGCGTGTCGGCGTTGGCGATGTTCGAGGCCAGCAGCTGCTGCCGGTAGGCCTGAACATTCAGGGCCGTCTGATGAAACTGGATCTGCTTGTCGAACTGGGTTTTCATCGCCTTACCTCACTCTTCATTGCCCGCGCCGCAGCTGGAGGGCTGGGTGCAGGCACTCAGGCCATTGCACCTTCCATGCCACGAATGGTAGCGATCACACTGCAAGCACCTTGGCGAGATAAGGCCCCAAAAGCCCGGCCAATTTAGCCGCTAGCCGGCGGCCGCTCCGCCGGAATTGCCGGGCCACGGCAATCTTTGCCGCAGGTGTCCGGGTTGCCGTGGGCAGCGCGACCGTGATGCAATCCCGGCATGAGAAAGACATCCCGCCTGCGCCTGCACGCCTTCCCCCTCGCCCTGCTGCCGCTCAGCTGCCCCGCCTTCGCCCAGCAAGCCCCCGAACCGGTCAATCGCACGGTGCTCGCCTTCCTCCAGCAGGAAGCCCGCGGCCTGCCGGGCAAGGTGGAGATCGAGGTCGGCGGCCTGGATCCGCGCAACCAGTTGCCGCCTTGCGCCAACCTCATCCCCTTCCTGCCCGCGGGCACCCGCGCCTGGGGCCAGATCAGCGTCGGCGTGCGCTGCGACTCGCCTATCACCTGGACGGCCTACATCCAGGCCCGGGTAGCCGTCACCGCCGACTATCTGGTAGCGGCGCAACCCTTGCGTGCAGGGCAGATCGTCGGCCAGGCCGACATCGGCCGCCGGCGCGGCGACCTGGCGGCACTGCCGGACAACACGCTGACCGACCCGGCTCAAGTTCTGGGCCTGCACACCCGTTATGCAGTAGCCGCCGGCAGCCCGCTGCGCGGGGACATGCTGCGCATTCCGCATGCGGTGCGGCAGGGCCAGAACGTACGCGTGGTGAGCGCCGGCCCGGGCTTCAGCGTGAGTTCCGAAGGGCGTGCCATGAACAATGCGGTGCCCGGCGAGATGGTCCGGGTACGGATGCCCAACGGCCAGGTGGTGACCGGCACCGCGCGGCCCGGCGGCGATGTGGAGATCCCGCAGTGAAGCGCCTGCGCGGGAGAGGCCGGGACAGCCGGAACGATTGGTGCTTTAATTGCTAAAGTTTTTCTCCAGCCTGCCGATGACCGGTTGGAGAATCCATCTTGGAGCGGCATCATGAAAATCGAAAGTTCCGGGCCTTCCGTCGGCGGGGTCTCGACCGCCGACACGCGCCAGCGTACCGCGCCGTCTAAGCCGAGCGAAAGCGGCGAAAAGGTTCAGCTCTCCTCGCTGTCGTCCACCATGCAGAAGGCCGAAGCCGCCATCGCCGACACGCCGGTGGTGGACCAGCAGCGTGTCGATGAAATCCGCCAGGCCATCGCCGAGGGCCGGTTCAAGGTTGACGCCAACCGCATTGCCGACGGCCTGATCAAGGACGTACGGCAGATGCTGGACGCCCAGTCCTGACCGTCCCCCGCCCAGCCAGACCGTAATTAGATGCCAGCTCCCGTTCCCGCTCCGACCCCTGCCGACATTCAGCGCCTGGCCCTGCTCATCGAAGCGGAAGCCATACAGCTGCGCGAGTTCATCGGCGTGCTGGAGAAGGAGACGGCGCTGCTGATCGCGGCGGACATCGACGCGCTGATGACCCTGACCAAGGACAAGACCGACCGCTACCGCCAGCTGCAGCGCCTGCACGACGACCGCGCCATGCTGCTCGGCCGCATGGGCCGCAGCCATTCGGATGCCTCCATCCGCGAGCTGTGCAAGAACCTGCCGCGGGTACTGGGGCGCTGGGAAGAAGTGCTGACCCTCGCCCGCGACGCCCGCGAGCGCAACCAGCTCACCGGCAAGCTCATCCACGAGCGCATGCAGCACAACCAGACCGCGCTGTCGGTGCTCCTCGCCGCCGCCGACCAGCCGCAGCTCTACGACGCCGCCGGCAACGCCCGCCCCACCGGCGGCGGCCGCATGCTGGGCAGCGCCTGAACCGCCAGCTCCTGCGTCGACACCCAGGCGCTGCTGCCCGCACCGGCGCCAGGCGCCACCGAAGCCCGCGCCCGCCTTTCCCCGGTCTGTTATTCTGGCGCCCGTTTTTCCGCACCGCGCCTCCAGCATGACTGCCAAGCAATACGACGAATCCTCCTTCCGCGTCCTCAAGGGCCTGGAGCCGGTGCGCGAGCGCCCGGGCATGTACACCCGCACCGACTCGCCGGCGCACATCATCCAGGAAGTGATCGACAACGCCGCCGACGAAGCCCTGGCCGGCTTCGCCAAGAAGATCCACGTCACCCTGCACCTCGATGGCTCGGTGACGGTGGCCGACGACGGCCGCGGCATTCCGGTGGGCCTGCATCCGGAAGAAGGTGTGCCGGTGGTGGTGCTGGCCTATACCCGGCTGCATGCCGGCGGCAAATTCGACAAGCGAGAAGGCAACAGCGCCTACGCTTTCTCCGGCGGCCTGCACGGCGTCGGCGTGGCGGTGACCAACGCGCTGTCCACCCGCGTCGAGGTCGAGGTCAAGCGCGAAGGCAAGCTGCATCGCATCGACTTCACCGACGGCGGCGAGCAGATCGGCGAGGTAAGGGTGGAAGGCGAATGCGGCCGCCAGACTGGCACCCGGGTGCGGGTGTGGCCGGATGCGCGCTACTTCGACAACCCGCGCGTGCCGGTGAGCGAAATCGAGCGCCTGCTGCGCAGCAAGGCGGTGCTGCTGTCCGGCGTCAGCGTGCGCCTGGACACCGAGCAGGCCAGTGGCCCGGCGCTGACCAAGACCTGGTCCTACCCCGAAGGCCTGGCCGGCTATCTGAAGGAAGTGGCGGGCGATTTCGAGCCGGTGGCGCCGATCTACACCGCCGAAAACTACGCCGGCAAGGACGACGCCAGCTTCGCCCCCGGCGAAGGCGCGGCTTGGGCCATTGCCTGGTTCGAGAGCGCGGTGCCCAGCGAATCCTATGTGAACCTGATTCCGACGGTGGCCGGCGGCACCCATGAGTCCGGCCTGCGCGCCGGCGTGTTCGAGGCCATCAAGTCCTTCATCGAACACCACGCGCTGCTGCCGCGCGGCGTCAAGCTGCAGCAGGAAGACGTCTGCGGACGCATGAGCTTCGTCCTCTCCGCCCGCCTGCTGGACCCGCAGTTCCAGGGCCAGGTGAAGGAGAAGCTGAACTCCCGCGAGGCGGTGAAGCTGGTCTCCTCCCAGATCCGCGACCCCTTCGAGATCTGGCTGAACAACCATGTCGAAGCGGGCAAGGCGATCGCCGAGTTGTCGATCAAGCAGGCGCTGGCACGGCAGAAGAGCGCGCAGAAGGTCGAAAAGAAGAAGACCTCCGGCGTGGCCGTGCTGCCCGGCAAGCTGTCGGACTGCGAGTCCGAGGACATCGCCGAGAACGAACTCTTCCTGGTCGAGGGCGACTCCGCCGGCGGTTCCGCCAAAATGGCGCGGGACAAGGAAACCCAGGCCATCCTGCCCTTGCGCGGCAAGGTGCAGAACGCCTGGGAGATAGACCCCGACCGCCTGTTTGCCAACGCCGAAATCCACGACATCGCCGTGGCCTTGGGCGTGGATGCGCACAAGGCCGACAGCAACCCGGATCTCTCCGGCCTGCGCTACGGCAAGGTCGTCATCATGTCGGACGCGGATGTGGACGGCTCCCACATCCAGACCCTGCTGCTCACCCTCTTCTTCCGCCACTTCCCGGCGCTGATCGCGCGCGGCCATGTGTATATCGCCCAGCCGCCGCTGTACCGCGTGGACGTACCGGCCCAGGGCAAGAAGCGCCCGGCGCGCCGCCTCTACGCACTGGACGACGGCGAACTCGCCGCCATCCGCGACCGCATGCAGCAGGAAGGTTTCAAACTGGAGCAACTCGAGATCGGCCGCTTCAAGGGTCTGGGCGAGATGAACCCGGATCAGCTGCGCGAAACCACCATGGCGCCCGCCACCCGCCGGGTGCTGCCGGTGCAGGTCCGCCCCGGCGCCGCCGAGGAAACCCAACGCATGTTCACCCTGCTGATGGGCAAGGGCGAAGCCTCCGGCCGGCGTGCCTGGATGGAAGACAAGGGCGACACGGTGGAAGCCGACATCTGAGGCTTTCCCCCCGGCGGGCAAAGCGGAATGCATCTTGCTTAAGCGCAGGATCCGCGACTCCCTCCTGCCCGCCATGGCCCGCCCCAAGCCCGTCGAAAACCTGGTCGATTTCGGTCCGCTACCGCCCCACGTCAATGCCCTGCTGCAGGAAGGCGTGAGCTGCCACCGCAGCGAGCCGGCACGCGCCCGCGCGCTGTTCCGCCACGCCATCGAGATCTCGCCCTCCTCCCTGCCCGCCTACCGCTGCCTGTTCAAGCTGCAGAACCAGCAGCGCGACCTGGACGACGCCCTCGCAGTGGCCCTGGACGGACTGGCCGAAGCCGCCCACCAGGCGCGCATCAGCCAGGATTGGCGCACCTGGACGCCGGACGACGTAGGGGAAAGCAAACGCCGCACGGTGCCGCAGCGCTTCCTGCTCTCCTTCCTCAAGGCGCTGGCCTTCATCGAGCTGCGCCGGGGCAACGCGGAAGTCAGCCGCAGCGTGCTCGGCCATCTGCAGCAGCTGGACCCGGACGACGGCGTCGGCCATTCGGTGATCGCCGCCCTGCTGGAAGACGCCGAGGACGAGTGAACACCGCCCCGGTGGCAAATCCGACAAGCGCCGCAGCCGCGTCGCATCCTCGCCGCCGTGGTTGGCGGCTGGCGCCGCGAACGGGGTAAGATCGGGGCCCTTTGCCAATCCGGCCCGCGCTTCACCTCCGATGAGTAACGACTCCCTCGATCTGTTCGACGCCGCAACGCCCCCGGCCCCTCCCGCTCCGCCTCCACCGGAAACCCCGGTTTCCGGCGAACTCGACGACGGCGCGCTGCCGCTGGACCGCTACGCCGAGCGCGCCTACCTCGCCTATGCGATGAGCGTTGTGCGCTCGCGCGCCCTGCCCCAGGTGGAAGACGGCCTCAAGCCGGTGCAGCGCCGCATCCTGCATGCGATGAACGAGATGCGCCTGAGCGCGCAATCCAAGCATGTGAAGTCCGCCCGCGTGGTCGGCGACGTCATCGGTAAGTACCACCCCCACGGCGACAGCTCGGTGTACGACGCCATGGTGCGGGTCGCCCAGGATTTCTCGCTGCGCTATCCGCTGGTGGACGGCCAGGGCAACTTCGGCTCGCGCGACGGCGATTCCGCCGCGGCCATGCGTTACACCGAATGCCGGCTGACGCCCATCGCCGAACTGCTGCTGTCCGAGATCGACCGCGGCACGGTGGATTTCATCCCCAACTACGACGGTGCCTTCGAAGAGCCGCAGCTGCTGCCTGCCCGCCTGCCCTTCGTGCTGATGAACGGCGCCTCCGGCATCGCGGTCGGCATGGCCACGGAAATTCCGCCGCACAACCTGCGCGAAGTCGCCGAGGCCGCCTGCCACCTGATTCGCCATCCGGAAGCCGGTCTGGACGAAGTCCTGCCGCTGCTGCCCGGCCCCGACTTTCCCGGCGGTGGCCAGCTCATCTCCACGCCGGAGGCCATCCGCGACGCCTACACCAGTGGCCGCGGCAGCCTGCGCATGCGCGCACGCTGGCGCATCGAGGAGTTGGCGCGCGGCCAATGGCGCGTCATCGTCGAACAACTTCCGCACGGCGTATCCACCGCCCAGGTGCTGTCCGAGATCGAAGGCATCACCAACCCGCAGCCGCGCGCCGGCAAGAAGGACGTCTCCCAGGAGCAGAAGAACCTCAAGCAGCTGGTGCTGGGCGTGCTGGATACCGTGCGTGACGAGTCCAGCGACAAGTCGCCGGTGCGCATCGTGCTGGAACCGAAGTCCAGCCGGCAGGGCCGCGATGAGTTCATGGCGGTGCTCCTCGCCCACACCAGCCTGGAAAGCTCGGTCTCGCTCAACCTGACGATGATAGGCCGCGACGGCCGGCCGCAGCAGAAGAACCTGGTGCAGATCATCAAGGAGTGGATCGACTTCCGCTACCACGCCGTCGAGCGGCGCACCCGCCACCGGCTGGGCGAAGTGGATCGCCGGCTGCACATCCTGGAAGGCCGCATGATCGCCTTCCTGCACATCGAAGAAGTGATCCGCGTCATCCGCGAGTCGGACGAGCCCAAGCCGGCGCTGATCTCCGCCTTCGGCCTCAGCGAGCTCCAGGCCGAGGACATTCTCGAAATCCGCCTGCGCCAGCTCGCCCGGCTGGAAGGCTTCAAGATCGAGAAGGAACTGGCCGAGCTCAAGCAGGAGCGCGAAGGGCTGCAGCACCTGCTGGACAACCGCAACGCGATGACCAAGCTCATCCTCAAGGAAATCCAGGAGGACGCGAAAAAGTACGGCGACGACCGCCGCACGCTGCTGGAAACCGTTGCCCCGGTGGCCAGCGCCGAGCTCAGCGTCGCCGACGAACCGATGACGGTCATCCTGTCGCGCAATGGCTGGGTACGCGCCCGCCAGGGCCATGGCATCGACCCGGCGGCGGCGTCCTACAAGGCCGGCGACTTCGGCTTCGCCTTGCTGGAAACCCGCAGCACCTGGCCGCTGATCGTCATCGACACCAACGGCCGCGCCTATACCATCAAGGTCTCCGACCTGCCAGGCGGCCGCGGCGACGGCGTGCCCATCACCACGCTGGTGGACTTCCAGGACGGCGGCAAGCTGGCCCAGGTCGTCTCCGATGCACCGGACACCGTCTGGTTCTTCGCCAACAGCGGCGGCTACGGCTTCCTCTGCTCGGTGGCCGATGCCAGCAGCCGCCAGCGTGCCGGCAAGGCCTTCATGAGCCTGGAAAAAGGCGAGCGCATGCTGACGCCGGCCAAGGCAGTGGGCAACTGGATTGCCGCCGCCTCCGAGGGCGGCCGCCTGCTGGTGTTCCCGCGCACCGAGATGAAGGTGCAGAGCGGCGGCCGCGGCGTCATCGTGATGGCCCTGGACGAAGGCGAAGCCCTCGCCGCGGTGGCGGTGCCGGCGGATGATGCGGTGATGGTGGTGGAAGGAACCGGCCGGGGCGCCAAAGCCACGACCCAGGAACTGAAGCCGGCACAGCGTGAAACCCTGCGCCACCGCCGTGCTCGCAAGGGCGTGCCGCTGGCACCCAGGATCAAGCCGGAGCGGATGCGCTGATCCATCCTTGAGCGCCTGCTCACACCAGGCGCCGCGCACGAAGCGCTATGAAAAAACGGCCGGGAATCCCGGCCGTTCTTCTTTTCCTGCCTTGCGGGACTGGCTCACTGCCAGGCACGCCAGAATTGCCACCAGCGGCGCTGACGCATCGCTCGCTGCGCCTCCTCCATCCACGCCGGGCGGGAGCCGTTCTCCACGTACCAGCTACCGAAGCGCTGGTCGACATCACAAATATGGCGGATCAGCCATACGCGCAGGAAGTGCAGCAGTTCGAAGGTGATGGAGGCTTCGCCCTTGTCCAGCTTCGCCTGCAGGGCGTGGATCTGGTCGATCAGCGCCTCGTGGTAGCTGCGGTGCTCCTCGTACTCCGGGTAGCCGGACTCCTGCATCAGCCGCTCTTCGATGGCGAAGTGCTCGCGGGTGTAGTTCACCAACTCATCCAGCGTTCGCCGCACCGCCTTGGAGCCCTGACGTTCGTGGATCGCCGCGTTGAGACGGTTCAGCAGCGCAACCAGTTCTTCGTGCTGCTCATCGATGTCACCGATACCGATGTGATACGCCTCGCTCCATTCAAACAGATCAGCCATCGTCCTGCCTCCTATACCGTATGGTATGGATTGTTTGCTTCATACCGTATGAAGACCTTGACTCTCGTCAATGGGCCAGGGCTTTGGCCCCGCCGTTCATCAGGGCGTGCTGGCGGCGGCCGGCTCCGGCGGCAGGATGGAGCGGATGGGGTCGTTGCGCGGGATGCGCCCTGGTGCGGCCGGTGCCGGTTCGCCCATGCGCGACTCGATCATGATCGTCACCCGCCGGTTGCGCGAGCGGCCTTCTTCGGTGTCATTGGCTGCCACCGGCCGCTGGTCGGCATAGCCGGCAGCCGTCAGCCGCTCCGGCTGCACCCCGGCATCGACGAACAGCCGTACCACCGAGGAAGCCCGCACTGCGGAGAGCTCCCAGTTGGAAGGGAAGCGGAAGGTGTTGATCGGCGTGTTGTCGGTGTGGCCCTCGATGGTGATGGGGAAGTCCGCCCCGGCCAGCACGTCCGCCACCGCCCGCAGCGCAGACACCGCCGGCACACCCAGCATCGCATCGCCTGGAGCGAACAGCACGCTGGCGTTGATCTCCACCGTGATGCCGAAGGCGCCCTCGGAGACGCTCACCTGGCCGCCGCGCGTCAGCGGCTCCAGCACGCGGCGGATCTCGTCCGCCATGTTGCGCATGCGCTGCGCCACCTGCTGCCGCCTGGCCTCCGCCGCCTCCTGCTCGGGCGTGCGCGCCGGTGCTGCGGCCGGCGCCGGCACCGCCGGCGACACCGCGCTGATCTGCGGCAGCACGATCTGCTGGCCCCCTTCGTCCTGCACGTTGATGTTGCGGAAGGCCTGTACCAGCGAATCTGAGAGCACCCGGTACTTGCCTTCGTTGATGGACGACAGCGAGTACATCACGACGAAAAAGGCGAACAGCAGCGTAATGAAATCGGCATAGGACACGAGCCAGCGCTCGTGATTCTCGTGTTCCTCTTCCTGGCGTCGTCTGCGTGGCATGGCTGGGCTCCGGTTAGGCGCATTCTACGGACAAACGCTGCATTCCTTTAGTGACACCGCGGCAGCGCCAGGCCGCGAAAAGCAGCACAGCGCGACGACAAATGCAATACCGCCGCCTCAAGGCGGGGCTGGCGCTGCCGTATATAGTGATAACGGAAAGCGTCCCCCGAGGCCGAAAAATGGACTTCATCTTCAATAGCGTGCGCAACAAGCTCCTGCTCATCTGCGGCGGCGGCACGACGCTGGTGCTGCTGGCCGCGGGCATCGGCCTGTTCCTGCAATACCAGTCGATCAACCGGCTGACTTCCGGCGAAGTCGCCGAACTGCAGAACCAGCGGGCCTCGGTGCTGGAGAGCAAAGCCGCCTACAACGGCCAGTTGCTGGAATGGAAGAACACCCTGCTGCGCATCAGCGACGCCCAGGCGCAGGCCCAGCACTGGAATACCTTCCTCGCCCGCGAGAAGGAGGTGCGCGCCCAGGTCGCCCACCTCGCCAGCGTCGACAATGCCCAGATCCGGGAAATCGTCGCCGAGTTCGGCCGCGCCCACTCCACGCTCAGCCAGACTTACCAGACGGCACTGAACGACTACAAGATCGACTTCAACCTCTACGACCTCGAAGAGAACGTGCGCGGCGCGGACGCCAACGCCAGCGCCCTGCTCGACCAGCTGGTGAGCGCGATGGTGAGCTACATCGACATGCGCACCCAGGCAATAGACCGCAGCTCCAACCGCATCGTCGCCATCAGCGTCGGACTGATGGCTGCTGCGTGCGTGCTCGCCTTCGGCATATTCCTGTGGCTGCTGCGCCAGCAGATCACCCAGCCGGCGGAGGAACTGGAACGGGCGCTGCAATCCCTCGCCCGGGGCGACTTCAGCCAGCCGGTACGGGCTCGCACCCGCGACGAGATCGGCCGCATCGCCACCAGCGCGGAGACCATACGCCGAGATCTCGGCGCGCTGATCCAGCGCGTGGCCGCATCGGTGAAACAGGTGGATGAGGGCGCCGGCGGGCTGGCCGGCGAGAGCCGCAGCGTAGCCTCTTCCGCTGCCGCGACATCCGAAGTGGCGGCCTCCACCGCGGCCACCGTGGAGCAAGTCACCCTCTCCATCCAGAGCATCAGCGACAACGCCGGCCGGGTCAGCGAACTCTCCCGCACCGGCGCCAGCGAGGCGCGGCTGGCGGAGGGCAAGCTGGCGTCCCTTGCCGGCTCCATCGACGAATCGACCACGATGATGAACACCGTGACCGAGACGGCCCAGGACTTCATCCGCAATTCCCGCGAGATCGCGGCCATGACCCAGCAGGTGCGGGAGATCGCCGACCAGACCAATCTGCTGGCGTTGAACGCCGCGATCGAGGCGGCGCGGGCCGGCGAGCAGGGACGCGGCTTCGCGGTGGTGGCCGACGAGGTGCGCAAGCTGGCGGAGAAGTCCAGCCAGTCGGCCAGCCAGATCGACGCCATCACCTCCGGGCTGGGCGATCAGGCCGCCAGCCTGGAAAAAGCTCTGAACCGCGGCCTGCAGGCGCTGGAATCCAGCCGGGAAAGCATGAGCGAGGCGGCAACCGCGCTGAGCACCGCCAGCCGCTCCTCCGAACGCGCTTCGGAGGAAGTCGAGCAGATCAGCCAGTCGGTGAAGGAACAGAGCGAGGCGAGCAACCAGATCGCCCGCCATGTGGAGACCATCGCCGAAATGGTGGAACAGAGCCATGCCGCGGTCGGCCGCATGGCCAGCACCGCCGACGGCCTGCATCATGTGGCCGACGAGCTGAAAGCCTCCATCGACAGCTTCCGGCTCTGACCCGCGGCCCCACGCCGGCACGGCAACGCTGCCAAGCTCAGACGATATAGCCCTGCATGCGGCTTTCGATGATGCGCGGGTTGTCGCCATTGGCGATGCCCACCAACCCATCGACGAACATCTCGCGCTGGGCCACCAGCACGCCGATGTGCGCCATCAGCTTCTTGGCGATGGGAAGGAAGATGAGGTTGGCCGAGCCCACGCCGTAAATGGTGGCGACGAAGGCCACCGCGATGCCGGCACCGAGCTTGGACGGATCGCTGAGGTTCTCCATCACATGGATCAGGCCCATCACCGCGCCCAGGATGCCGATGGTGGGCGCATAGCCGCCCGCCCCTTCCCAGATACGCGCGCACTGCTTGAGCTGCCCTTCCCAGGCACCGATCTCCACCTCCAGCACCTCGCGCAGGCGACCCGGCTCCACGCCGTCCACCAGCATCTGCAGGCCCTTGCGCATGAAGGGATCGGGCAGACGGTCAACATGGTTCTCCAGCGCCAGCAGGCCTTCCTTGCGGGCGATCTGGCTCCAGCTGGTGACTTGCTGGATGACCTGTGCCGGGCTGCTGGAAGGTGGCACGAATACCCATTTGCCCATCTTCATGCCCTGGATGAAGACCTTCAGCGGGCTCTGCAGCATCACCGCGCCCAGGGTGCCGCCGATGACGATGAGGAAGGCGGTGGGCTGGACCAGCGAGCTGATGTGCCCTCCTTCCAGCGCCTGGCCGAGCACGATGGCGGCGAGCCCGAGCGTCAGGCCGACGAGACTGATACTGTCCATGCTTAATGGCTTCCGGTTGGCAAGCTCGGGAAAGGCTGACGGGCCGGCCGCTGCCGCGCGGCGGCCTCAGCCCGTGAAAGGTGCAAGCCGGCCGGCACCCGTCAGGCCTCGGCCGCCGGCTTCTTGGGCGGACGACCGCGCCGGGCACCGCTTGCGGCAGCCACGCTGCGCCCGCCCAGCATGTGCGAGCGCAGGCGGGCAACCGCCTGGCTGTGCAGCTGGCATACGCGCGACTCGGTGACACCTAGCACTTCGCCGATTTCCCTGAGGTTGAGTTCTTCTTCGTAGTACAGGCCCATCACCAGCTTCTCCCGCTCCGGCAGGGCCTCGATCGCGCGCACCAGGTGCGAGCGCATGTCGGCATCCTCGAGCAGGTCCAGCGGGTTGGTTTCATGCTCGCCCAGATGGCGCTCGAAGTAGTCCTCGCCTTCGCCATCGGTGAAGTCCTCGAAATACACCAGCTGATGGCCGCGGGCATCCTGCAGCATGCGCTGGTACTCCAGCAGCGGCACCCCCAGGGATTCGGCCAGTTCGGTCTCGCTGGGCGCGCGGCCGAACTGCTGTTCTAGCAGATGGATGGCGCCTTCGATGCGACGCATGTCGCGGCGCAGGCTGCGCGGCAACCAGTCGTTCTCGCGCAGGCCGTCCAGCATGGCGCCGCGGATGCGCTGCACCGCATAGGTTTCGAACTGCGCGCCCAGGCCTTCCTCGTAACGGTTGATCGCGTCGAGCAGGCCCATCATGCCGTTCTGGATCAGGTCTTCCGGCTCGACACTGGCCGGCAGCTTGACCATCAGTTGATAGGCGATCCGCTTCACCAGCGGCGCGTAGGCCGTCACCAGGTGATCCTTGTCGAGATTGCCCTCAGCGTCGTACATCCATTTCGCCTGTATCTTCTTGCGGCGGGAACGCTCCGTCGAGGTACCGCCCGAATCCGCGGACGGCCATTTTCCCGCACCGGCGGCACCATTACCAGCGGGATAGGTAAAGGGCATCACAGGCTCACCGTTCGCGCGGCGGTGTCAGGACACGGCCGCTCCCATCCAGCTTCGCCAGTTGACGCAGGAAGGCGGCTTCCGGTTCGCCTCCACCGCCGACCGGCGGGGTACGCACGAGGCCATTGGCGAGATCGTCGCGCTCCACTTCGCCCAGCCATGTCAGCGGCACACCGACGTGGCGGCGCACCAGCGCATCCAGGCTGGCAAAGAAGGCGGCCGCCTCCTCCCGGCTGCGGGCGCGGGAAACAGCGACATGCAAGGAGCCGGCGCCGGCGCCGGCAAGCTGCTTGATCACCTGATAGGCGTCGGTGGCGCCCGGCGCGCTGGCCTCGGCCACCAGCAGACGGCGCGGCGCGGCATGAACGAAGGGGGAAGGATCCGCGGCGGAATCCGGGGCGGCATGGACCAGCACGAAGCCTGCATGCCGGTGCAGCACCTTCAGCGCCTCCACCAGGCAGGCACGGCGGGCATTGTCCAGCAGCGGCAGCGCAAGCGCGGCGGCGGCAGCCGGCACCCGCCCCATCAGGCCGGGAATCGGTTGCAGCAACTCGGCCAGCGTCAGCCTGCCATCCAGCATCTGCAGCAAGTCCGGGCCGGGCGCAAGGCCGAGCACGCTGCCCAGGCCGTCGTCGCCCCCAGCCTCGTCCAGGATCAATACCCGGTCCGCCTGGCCGGCAATACGGTGGGCTGCACGCACCGCGTGATGAACCCGGTAGCGGCCGGTGGCGTAAAGCGCCACCACCACCGGCGGCGCCCGGCGGAACAGCCGGCGCAGGCCGGCGGCCTGATCTTCGCGTCCGTCCAGCATGTCAGGCTCCTGCGCCGCCCGCCGCCAGCATCAGGCCGGCTTCGTCGCCCTGCAGCCGCCAGGGCGATTCGGCCGCCGGCTCACGCATGGCGCGGTGCAGCAGGTAGGCACGATTGGGCAGGTGCAGGTCTTCCGGCACCCGCTGGCCATTGGCTACGTAAAAGACATCCAGCTTGCGGCGCACCGCCACATCCACCGCCGGTGCGAGCGAAGCCGCCTCGTCCACCTTGGTGAAGATGCAGCCTTGCAGTTCCGGGCCGGCGTAGGCGCGCACCACGTCATCCAGGGTGTCGCCGCGGCAGGTGGCGTTCAGCAGCAGCAGGCGGTGCACGTCGCCGGCACCGGTCAGCATGGCGGCCTGCTCGGCCACCGCCTTGTCGCGCTGGCTCATGCCCATGGTGTCGATCAGCACCATGTGCTTGCCGCGCAGTTCGGCCAGCGTCTGACGCAGGTCGGCGGCGTCGCGCACCGAGAACACCGGTACGCCGAGGATGCGGCCATAGATGCGCAGTTGCTCCTGGGCGCCGATACGGTAGCCATCGGTGGTGATCAGGGCCAGCCGGCTGGCGCCGTGGCGCACCACGCAGCGCGCGGCCAGCTTGGCGGTGGTGGTGGTCTTGCCGACGCCGGTGGGGCCTACCAGGGCGTAGACGCCGCCACGGTCGATGATGTCGTCGTCGGAAGAGCGTGCACGCAGCAGGCGGTCCAGCACGCCGCGCACCGAGGCGCGGGCTTGCTCCGGCGTGGCGTCCTCGGCCACCGCCTCGCACAGCTTGCGCGCGGTGGGGCCGGAGAAGCCGGCTTCCAGCAGTTCACCGACGACGGCGGCGCGAGCCGGCGCATGGCGGCGGGTTTCGCCCCAGGCGAAACCGGCGAGCTGGCGTTCGATCATGCCGCGGATGCCTGCCATTTCTTCCATCAGCCGGGCATTGGTTTCCTGCAAGGCCTGCACGCGGGCGTCTTCCGCTTCGCGGGCGAGCGACACGGCCGGCGCGACGACTGCGGCGGGCTGGAGCGCAGCCTCTGCCAGCGGACGCGCCATCGGCTGGCGCTGGGGATAAGGCTCCGGCATGTCCAGCGGCAGCGCGGCGGGGCGCTGAGTGGAGGGCGCGGCCGGGCGGCGGCTGACGATGTGGTCGGTGGGTTCTGCGCGCGGCGGGCTGAACGGGCGGATCACCTGCGGCCGGGCCACGGGCTCGGCTGCGGCGCGGGGCGGCGCCTCGGAGGTGGCGTTGCGCGGGATCGCGCCGGCGGCAAGGCCGGACAGGCTCACATGGAAATCGTCGTCATCGAAGGGAAACGGCGTGGGCGCGGCGTGAGCACGCGGAGCAGGCACCGGGGCAGCGGCCACCGCCGGCTTGACGGGCGACTGCATCGCCCCGACCGCGTCGGCGGGAAGCGCCAGGATTTCGACCCCGCCTTCCACCGCCCTGTTGGACAGCACGATGGCGTCGGCACCGAGTTCTTCCTTGAGGGCACGCAGGGCCTCGCGGGCGGTTTGGGCAAAGTAGCGCTTCACGTTCATCATGGATCTCCGGACAACCCCGCTTTTGGCGCAGGTTCAACCGGATTATCGGCGGCGTGGGGGTGAACCGATGGCGGGAATAAAGCCCGCTTTCCCCGCTTATTCGTCGTCGCCCTTGCTGCCGCTCCCGACACCGCAACCGCCTTTCCCCGGACGGCCGCAAGCGGCCCCGGGCCTGTCATGCAGGGGGCCGCAAACTATGCGGAAAGTGATATCAGGCCGCGCCGCCGACCACCGAGGTGACACGGATGATGCGCGACTCCGGCACCTCCGCATTGGAAATGACCTTGAGCGAGGGCACAGATCGGCGCAGGAAGCGCGACAGCAGGGTGCGCAGCTGCGCCGGCACCAGCAGCACCGGCGGCAGGCCGATGTCTTCCTGGCGCTGGGCGATCTGCGCCGTCTGGCGCAACAGGGTGTCGGCCAGGCCCGGCTCGATGGCGCCGCCCTCGCTGCCGGCGGACATGGCCTGCATCAGGATGCGCTCCAGGCCCGGCTCCAGCGCCATGACCTGCACTTCGGCATTGCCCGGGAACAAGCTCTGGATGATGGCGCGACCGAGGGCTTCGCGTACCCGCGCGGTAAGTTCGATCGGATCCTGCACGCGCGGCGCATGTTCTGCCAGCACCTCGATGATGGTGCGCATGTCGCGGATGTTGACGCCCTCTTCCAGCAGGTTCTGCAGCACCCGCTGCACGGTGGAAACCGGCAGCTGCTTGGGTACCAGATCTTCGATGAGCTTGGGCGATTCCTTGCCGATGTGGTCCATCAGCGCCTGGGTTTCCTGGCGGCCCAGCAACTCGGCGGCGTGGTTGAGGATGAGGTGGTTCAGGTGGGTGGCGACCACCGTGCTGGCATCCACCACGGTGTAGCCCAGCGCATGCGCCTGCTCGCGGGTGGCGCCGTCGATCCAGAACGCCGGCAGGCCGAAAGCCGGGTCCTTGGTCTCGCGGCCGTTCAAGGGGCCGGACACCCGGCCCGGGTTGATGGCGAGGAACTGGCCCGGATAGGCCTCGCCGCCACCGATCTCCACACCCTTCAGCGCGATGCGGTAGGCGTTCGGCTTCAGTTCCAGGTTGTCGCGGATGTGCACCGGCGCGGCGAGGAAGCCCACCTCCTGCGCGAACTTCTTGCGCAAGCCGCGGATGCGCTTCAGCAGCTCGCCGTCCTGGCCCTTGTCCACCATCGGAATCAGGCGGTAGCCCACTTCCAGGCCGAGCACGTCCACCGGCGCCACATCGTTCCAGCTGGCCTCCTGCACTTCGGCCTGCGGCTGGGCCGCTGCTGCTGCAGCGGCCGCCGCCTTGGCCGCGGCCGGCTTGGCCTCCTCGCTGCCCGCTTCCTGTTTCTTGTATCCCCTCCAGGCCAGGTAGCCGAAACCGGCCGCCAGCAGGATGAAAACGAAATTGGGCATGCCCGGGATGAGGCCGAGTACCCCGATGATGCCGGCGGTGAGCGCCATCACCTGCGGATTGGCGAAGACCTGGGCGATCACTTGCGCGCCGATATCACCTTCGTCGTCCCCCACGCGGGACACCACCAGGCCGGCGGCCACCGAGATGATCAGCGACGGGATCTGCGCCACCAGGCCGTCGCCGATGGTCAGCAGCGTGTAGGTATGGGCGGCGTCGCCCACTGCCATGTCGTGCTGGATGACGCCAACAAAGAGGCCGCCGACGATGTTGATGACCAGGATGAGGATGCCGGCGACCGCGTCGCCGCGCACGAACTTGGAGGCACCGTCCATGGCGCCGTAGAAGTCCGCTTCGTTTGCGATTTCCTTGCGCCTGGCCTTGGCGGTCTTCTCGTCGATGAGGCCGGCGTTGAGGTCGGCATCGATCGCCATCTGCTTGCCCGGCATCGCGTCCAGGGTGAAGCGGGCGCTCACTTCCGCGATCCGGCCAGCGCCCTTGGTGATGACGACGAAGTTGATCAGGGTGAGGATGACGAACACCACGATGCCGACCGCGGTGTTGCCGCCCAGCAGGAAGTGGCCGAAGGCCTCGATCACCTTGCCGGCGGCGTCCGGCCCGGAATGCCCTTCCAGCAGCACGACCCGGGTGGAGGCAACGTTCAGCGACAGCCGCAGCAGCGTGGTCACCAGCAGCACCGTGGGGAACACCGAGAAATCCAGCGGCTTCCTGGAGTACATCGCCACCAGCATCACCATGACCGAGACGGCGATGTTGAAGGTGAAGAACACGTCCAGCAGGAATACCGGCAGCGGCAGCACCATCATTGACAGGATCATGATGATGAGCAACGGCGCCGCCAGCGGCCGCAGGTTCTCCGGCGTGATCAGCCGGCGCAGGTTGAGGGCGTTGATGGCCATGGGTCAGGCAGTCTCGGCGTTCATTCTTCGGGCACTCCCGGGTCCATTCCTTCCGGCACCGGCAGCTCGGACGGCTGGGTGGGCTTGATGCCACCGCGGCTCATCCACTGGTTCAACTGATAGACGTAGGCCATGACTTCGGCTACGGCGCTGTAGAGCTGGGTCGGAATCGCATCCTCCAACTCGCAATGGGTGTAGAGCGCCCGCGCCAGCGGCGGCGCCTCAAGCATCGGAACCTCGTGTTCCTGGGCGATCTCCCGGATCTTCAGCGCCAACTCGCCACGGCCCTTGGCGACCACCACCGGCGCGCCCATCTTCTCGGCGTCGTACTTGAGCGCCACCGAAAAGTGCGTCGGGTTGGTGACGACCACATCCGCCTTCGGCACCGCGGCCATCATGCGGTTGCGCGCCATCTGCCGTTGCATGCTGCGGATGCGGCCCTTGAGCTGGGGGTCGCCTTCCTGTTCCTTGTACTCCTGCTTGACCTCTTCCTTGGTCATCCGCAGGCGGCGGTGGAATTGCCATAGCTGGAAGGGAACGTCGAGCAGCGCCAGCAAGCCAAGGCTGGCGGCAATCAGCACCGCGGTGAAGATCACCGTGTCGGCAAAGTCGGACATGCCCACCTCCAGCGGCTCCACCATGAGGTCGAACAGGTGGTCCTTCTGCCACCACAGCACCATACTGCCCACGCCGCCGACCAGCGCCGCCTTCAGCATCGCCTTGAGCATTTCCGCCAGCCCATGCACAGAGAACATGCGCTTGATGCCTTCCAGCGGATTCAGCCGGCCGAACTTGAAGCCCAACGCCTTGGAGGAAAACACCAGGCCGCCAAGCGCAATCGGCGCCGCCACCGCGGAAATCATCAGGGTGAGGAAAAGCGGCATCAGGGTGAGCAAGGCGCTACCGAGGAGGTTCTGCAGCGCAGCCAGCATCAGCGAGGGGTCAAAGGCGAGTTCGCGTTCGAAGATGAAGGCCCGCCGCACCAGGCCGAACATGCGCTCCGCCATCCAGCCGCCCAGCATCCACAGCGTGAGCACGCCGGTCATGGTGACGAGAAAGGTGGACAGTTCCCGCGACTGCGGAACCTGTCCTTCCTCGCGGGCTTGTTGCAGCCTTCGCGGTGATGCGCTTTCTGTCTTTTCGAGATCGCTGTCTTCGGCCACGGCCGGCTCCGGGAAGCCACGCCCCACCGCCCGGACAACCGGACGCAGGACGAGATGCGGCAATTATCGCCGCCGCCCGGCAAGTCCTGCCGCCGAAAAGACCGGGGAAAGCCGCCTTATTCGGGCTTTGTTCAGCTACCGCCGCAGCCGCGTTCCGGCAGGGCAGCCGGCGCTCTTCAACGCGCCTGGGGCAGCCGGTCGATACCGCGGATCTGATCGCCGCGCTTCAGGCCCCGCTCCTTGAACCAGCCGAGGTTCATCTCCAGCGCGTAGCGCGCTGGCGCCGCGGCGCAGTGATTGTCTTCGGTCTGGGGCTGCATGTCCTCGACGTTGATGATGCGGCCCTGTGCATCCAGGAAAGCAACCGACAGCGGCAGGAGGGTGTTCTTCATCCACATGCAGTGGCCGGCATCCATCGGGAACACGAACACCATGCCGTGCTGCGCCGGCATGCTGCGCCGGTTCATCAGGCCGAGTTGTCGCGTCTGCATGGTGTAGGCCACCTCAGCCTCGATGCGGTACATGCCCGCCCCCAGTTCGACCACCGGCATCTGCACCTCGGCCCGCGCCGGAGCAGCCGCAAGCAGCACCATCGCCCCCAGCACCAGGGGCGCGCAAGCGCTCCGCCCTGCCCGCTTCATCATGTTCTGGCCCGACCTTGGAAAGACGTAGATTCTAACGCTTGCGCGAAAAAACCCGCGGCGGCCGGGGGCCCGGAGGCACCGCTACTTCCCGCCATTCGCCCGGCGCCAGCCCCTCCAGCGCCCACTCGCCGATACGCGCACGCACCAACCGCAGCGTCGGAAAGCCGACCTTGGCCGTCATCCGTCGCACCTGCCGGTTCTTGCCCTCCCGCAGCACGATTTCCAGCCAGCAGGTCGGCACCGTCTTGCGAAAACGCACCGGTGGCACCCGCGGCCACAGCCATTCCGGCTCGTCCACCTGCCGCGCCTCACAGGGAAGGGTAACGAAATCGCCCAGATCGACGCCCGCCCGCAGCCGGGCGAGCGCGGTTTCGTCCGGCTCACCCTCCACCTGCACCAGATAGGTCTTGGGCAACTTGTGGCGGGGATCGGCGATGCGGTGCTGCAGGGCACCATCATCGGTCAGCAGCAGCAGGCCCTCGCTGTCGCTGTCCAGGCGCCCGGCGGCATATACGTCCGGTACCGGCACGTAGTCCTTCAGGGTGGCCTTGCCTGGCTCGGCGGTGAACTGGCAGAGCACGCCGAAGGGCTTGTTGAGCAGGATCAGCCGGGACAATGGAAAGGCTCGAATCGCGATGAAGCGGCAACGCCTGCGTTCATCCTCAGTTTGAGCGCGAGAATTCGCGCCGGGAACAGGCTGGCCGGGCCGGCCGGGCCGCATAAACTGGCGGGGGCTGTGAGATTCGAACTCACGGAGGCCGCAAAGCCTCGGCAGTTTTCAAGACTGCTGGTTTAAACCGCTCACCCAAACCCCCTGAAATCGGTCAGGACCGCGGAGATGATTCCACTTCCGGGAAGGCGCGGAGTATAGCACTGCCGCCACCGCCTTTCCTCGCCCCGCCTCGCTCAGGCGAGTTCGAACAGCGCCACCGATTCGACATGCGCGGTCTGCGGAAACATGTTGGCGATACCGGCCGAGCGCAGCGCGTACCCTTTCTCCCGCACCAGGATGGCGGCGTCGCGGGCCAGCGTCGCCGGGTTGCAGGAGACGTAGACGATGCGCCGCGGCCGTTGCTGCTCGCCCAAGGCCTTCACCACCGCCACCGCGCCTTCGCGTGGCGGGTCGATCAGCATCTTGTCCAGCCTGCCCAGGGCTGCGAGGCTATCTTCAGTCGCCTCGAACAGGTTCGCAGCGTGGAATTCGCTGCAGCCCTCAAGTCCGTTGCGGCGCGCGTTGACCCCGGCCCGCTCCACCAACGCATCGCTGCCCTCGAGGCCTATCACATGGGCCCCGCTGCGCGCGATCGGCAGGCTGAAGTTGCCCAGGCCGCAGAACAGGTCGGCGATGCGCTCGCCCGACTGTGGCGCCAGCAATTGCAAGGCACGGCGGATCAGCAGGCGGTTGGTGTGCACGTTTACCTGGGTGAAGTCGGTGGGCCGGAAATCCAGCGTCACATCGAACTCGGGCAATGAATAGCTGAGGCCGGGCGCCCCTGCCGGATAAAGCAGCGCAGCGGTTTCCGGCCCGCCAGGCTGTTCCCATACCTGCACATCATGTTCTTCCGCGAATGCTGCCAGTTGGCGGTGATCCGCCTCCGTGAAGCGCAAAAGATTGCGGAAGACCAGCACCGTGGCAGCGTCGCCCACCGCAATCTCGATCTGCGGGAGGCGATCCGGAATCGACAGCCGCTCGACCAGTGCGTGCAGTGCCGGCAGCAGCGCCGACAGATGTGGCGGCATCACCCTGCACGACTGCAGGTCGGCAATGTAGCTGGAACGCCGTTCGTGGAAGCCGATCAGCACCCCGCCCTTGCTCGGCACCCGTCGCACTCCCAGCCGTGCCCGCTGACGGTACGCCCAAGGCATGCCGTGGATGGGCGGCAGGATGGTCTCGGGCTTCACCCGGCCCACATGCCAGAAAGCGTTCTCCAATACCCGCTGCTTGGCCGCGGTCTGGGCCAGCGGGTCAAGATGCTGCATTGCACAGCCGCCGCAGAGGCCAAAGTGCGGACAGGGTGGAACCACCCGCTGCGCGCTTGCCCTGAGGATGCGGATGGCTTCCGCCTGGGCGTAATTCGGCCGGCTCTTGAGGACCTCGTACTCCACCTCTTCGCCCGGCAAGGCCCCCTCGATGAACAACACCTTGCCATCCGCATGGGCGACGCCGCGACCCTCGTGATCCAGCGATTCGATGAGGGCGGTCGGCATGGGGCAATCCTTGGGGAAAAGGCGCGATTTTAGCCTCAAACCCTGCTGCCGGCCGGGCCACTGCAAGCGCCCGCCTCTATAATCCGCAGCCATGATCACGACCTTGCTCGGGGGCCTCTCGCCCCGCCAGTTCCTTGAGGAATACTGGCAAAAGAAACCCCTCCTCGTCCGCCAGGCCGTTCCCGGTTTCACCGGCCTGCTGGAGCACGAAGCCCTCTTCGACCTCGCCTGCGATCCAGACGTGGAATCCCGTTACATCCGCCACGACAGCGTCGAATGGACGGTGGAACACGGGCCGCAGCGTCGCAGCCGCCTGCGCGGCAAGCGTACGCCGTGGACGGTGCTCGTCCAGGGCCTGAACCTGTGGCTTCCGGCGGGCGACGAACTGCTGCACCGCTTCGATTTCATTCCCCAGGCCCGCCTGGACGACCTGATGGTGAGCTACGCAGTGGATGGCGGCGGCGTCGGCCCCCACTTCGACAACTACGACGTCTTCCTGCTGCAGGGCTGCGGCCAGCGCCGCTGGCAGATCGCCGACCAGGAAGATCGCAGCCTGGTCGAGGGCGCGCCGCTGCGTATCCTCAAGAACTTCCAGCCCGCGCACGACTGGGTGCTGGAGCCGGGCGACATGCTGTACCTGCCGCCGCACTGGGCGCACAACGGCATCGCCATCGGCGAGTGCACCACCTACTCCATCGGCTTCCGCTCACCCACCGCCTCCGAACTGGGAGCGGAATTCCTCGGCTGGATGCAGGACAGGCTCACGCTGGAAGGCATCTACCAGGATCCCGACCTGCAACTGCACGAGAACTCGGCGGAGATCTCCCCTCTCATGGTCGATCGCATCGCCGCCATGCTGGAGCACATCCGCTGGAGCCGGGAGGACGTCGCCGACTTCGTCGGCCACTACCTGACCGAGCCCAAACCGCAGATATTCTTCGAGCCACCGGAACCTCCACTGAGCAGGAAGCGCTTCGACCAAGCGGTACGAGCCAAGGGCTACCGGCTGAACGCCCGTACGCTGCTACTGTGGTCGGAAACCGGCTTCTATCTGAACGGGGAAAAACTACATGAACCCGGCGAAGCGCCTGGTGAACTGAAGGTGCTGGCGCACGCCCGCCAGTTGGAGGCAGGCGACTATCCTGCCGCCTTGCTGCAAGCGCTTTACGACTGGTACTGCGACGGTTTCGGCGCGCCGCGCGACTGACCCAGCGGGAGGACGACATGGCCAATACCGGTTCTTCATTCAGCTTCGACAGCTGGGCCGGCTACCGTGCTGCCGCCCTCCAACTCCTGGGGGCGGCGGAAAACAGCCTTTGCATCTACGATCCGGACCTGAGCACTACCGGACTGTCCAGCCTTGCGGGTACTCGGGCGCTGCAGGACCTCGCCCTGCGCAGCAGCCAGCATGACGCCGTCCGCATCCTGCTGAAAGATGCCGGGCCGCTGCAAAGCGAACAGCCTCGCTTGGTGAATCTGCTCGCTACCTACGGCCACCGGATCGTCGTCAAGCTGGCCCCGGCAGGGCCTTTGCCGGAGGAGGCGTTCATGATCGCCGACGGCAAGCGGCTGCTCCTGCGCTTCTATGAAGACAGGGCACGCGGACGGTGCGCCCTCGACGAAGACGATGCACCGGTACGGCACATCGCACAATTTGAAACAATTTGGATGCACTCCCAACCGGGGCCAGTCGGCACCCCGCTTGGGCTTTGATGAGCCCCGCCGGTATCATTGCGATGCACCAATTCGGTGGCTGGGTCAAACCTGCCATGCTACGATCCGCACTCGTCCGGTGCTCACGCACCACCTCGCATCGGACGTCTGCTGTCTTCACCCCATCGACAAGGAAAAAAGAACATGAAGCAATCTCTTCTCATCGCCGCCCTGGTCGCCCTCGCCGTTTCCGCTTGCGGCAAGAAGGAAGAGCCGGCTCCCGCTCCTGCCCCCGCTCCGGCTGAACAAGCCGCTCCGGCTCCTGCTGCCCCTGCCGACGCCGCTCAAGGCGCCGCCGATGCTGCCAAGGAAGCTGCTGACGCCGCCAAGGAAGGTGCCGCCGAAGCTGCTGGCGCCGCCGAGTCCGCCGAAGCTGCCAAGGACGCCGCCCAGGAAAACGCTGACGCTGCCAAGGACGCAGCCAAGTGATTCTCTGGCGCATCTGAAGCAAAAAAAAGCCGGCTATGCCGGCTTTTTTCATTTCGGGAGGGGCTGAAACCTCCAGGGGATTCGGCGGACCCGAAGCCCGCCGAAGTGTTTCAGCGCAATTCCTGATGCAGCAACCCGAGAATGCGCTTGGCGGTTTCGGAAGTATCCTGCCCGCCTTCCCGCGTAAGCACGGTAACCTCGGACACGTCGCCGCGCTCCTGGATACGCAGGCGATACTCTCCCCCGCTCTTCGCCGGGGTGTCCTTGCTGCGCCAGAAAGCCAGCTTGGAGAAGAAGCCGGAGTCTTCCTTGCTGCGGTTGTCAACCTCGGGATCGACGTAGCGCACGAAGTACAGGCCTTGAGCCCGATCCCTGTCTTCCACGGTAAAGCCGATCCGGTCCAAGGCCAGACCGACGCGACGCCAGGCGCGATCGAACGGCTCCTGCAGGCTCAGCCGCACCTGGCCGGCCGTGCCAGCAAGGATCTTTGCCCGGTCCGCCGCAGGCGCCGAGGCCAGCGCCGCTTGCGCCCGGGCCTCATCCGCCCCCAGCCGGACCATCAGCCGACGCAGCATCTCGGCTTCGAGTTCGGGATCTGCCGGCCGCGGCTGCCAGATGGTCTGATCGCGGGCCTCGGTCGGGTAAATCTCCATCATGCCGCGGTGGCTGACGTAGATCTCCACGGTGCCCGGCTCCTTGCCAGCTTCGATCCGGGTACGGAACTTGTCCCGCTCCGGCGTGGAGAACAGGCCATCGATGACCCGGCCCAGCGTGGAGCGGACGAAGTCCTGGGGAATCTTTGCCCGGTCCTCGGCCCAATCGGTTTCCATGACACCGATTTCGGGGCTGTCCACGTTCAGGATGAAGCCCAGTTCCAGCCAGAAATCCTTGATCTGCGGCCACAGCGTATCCGGGGTGCCCTGAACCACCAGCCAGCGCTGGGTGCCGGCACGCTCGATATGCATGTTGCCGGCAGCGGCCGCCGGGAGCACATCGCTGTTCGACTGCACCGACGGCTGCGCAGCGCGGTCGGCACTATAGGCGGAATAGGTAGCCACGCCCTTGGGCGCGACATCCGGCACCGCGTAGCGATCATCGCGGGTGGGCGAAGTCAGGTCCGGCGGGACCTCCAGTTGCGGCACCTGCCGGGTGCTCGCACTTTTGTAATCGATACGCTTGGATTCAAGCAGCGAACCCGAGCAGCCCGTCAGCGCCAACGAAAACGCGAGCAGGGAGACGGAAGTGCGCATGGAGCGATTCATGAGGTTCCTGAGGTGGATTGGTCGGGTCAGAGCGAAATGCCGGCCTGCAGCATGGCCTGGCGCACGCGGTCGTGCAGGGAGTCGGAGAGGGGGGTGAGCGGCAGGCGGATACCATCCTCCACCCTGCCCATGCGCGCCACCGCCCATTTGACCGGGATCGGGTTGGCTTCGCAGAACAGATGGCGATGCAGCCCCACCAGCGCGGCGTTGATCTCCCGGGTCCGCTTGCCGTCGCCGGCCAGCGCCGCCGCACAGAGTTCATGCATTGCACGCGGGGCAACGTTGGCAGTCACCGAGATCACGCCATGGCCACCGAGCAGAATAAAGGCGGCAGCGGTCATGTCATCGCCGGTGTAGAGGGCAAAACCTTGGGGCGCGCGGGCAACCAGATCGCAGGCGCGGTCGATGCTGCCGGTCGCGTCCTTGATACCGATGATGTTGGGGATTTCCGCCAGCTTGAGCGCAGTGTCGTTCGACAGATCGGCCACCGTGCGACCAGGCACGTTGTAGAGCACCATCGGCAGGTCCACCGCTTCGGCGATGGTTCGGAAGTGCTGGTAAAGCCCTTCCTGGCTAGGCCGATTGTAGTAAGGCACCACCGAAAGGTGGGCGCTCGCCCCGGCCTGCTTGGCGTAGCGGGTGAGTTCCACCGCTTCCGCGGTGGAGTTCGCGCCAGTACCGGCAATTACAGGCACGCGGCCGGCGGCATGCTCGACGGCCACGCGGATCAGCTCGCAGTGCTCATCCACCGAAACCGTCGGCGACTCGCCGGTGGTACCGACGATAACGATGCCATCCGTGCCTTCGGCGACGTGCCAGTCGATCAGGCTACGCAGGCGGGGGAAATCAAGGCTGCCGTCCGCGTGCATGGGCGTGACGATGGCGACGATCGATCCGGTAATCATGTGAGGATGAAAGCGATAAAACCTTGATTCTAACCGATCGCCGAAACTCGGGCAGCGCCATGCACGCTGCCGCAATGTTGTCTTTTCCTTACATGGCGGCCTGAGGCCACGGGGCTTTCAAAACAACGGCTTGCCACTCAGAGGTCGGCGAGCGACTTGATGTGCGCGACGACCGAACGCGCCAGGGAAGACAAGGCATAGCCTCCTTCGAGGATGGAGATGATGCGCTTATGCCCGCAATCCTCAGCCACGCCCTTGATCTGTTCGGTCGCCCATACATAGTCCGACTCCACCAGGCCGAGCGAGCCCATATCGTCCTCATAGTGCGCATCGAAGCCCGCGGAAATGAAGATGGCCTGCGGGTTATGGTTGCGCAGGGCCGGCACCCAAACTTCGCTGACGATCTGGCGGAAAGCCTCGCCGCGCGTGCCGGCCGGTACCGGGATGTTGCACATGTGGGCAGGCGGATTGTCGGCACCGCTATAGGGATAGAAAGGGTGCTGGAAGATGCTGGCCATCATTACCCGCGGATCTTCGCGGAAGATATCCTCTGTGCCGTTGCCGTGATGCACATCGAAATCGACGATGGCCACCCGCTTCAAGCCATGCACTTCCGTCGCATGACGGACAGCGATAGCGATGTTGTTCAGGAAACAGAACCCCATCGCCTTCGCACGCTCGGCATGGTGGCCGGGCGGCCTGACGGCGCAAAAGGCGTTCTCGATCTCGCCGCTCATCACCAGGTCGGTCGCGAGCACGCCAGCACCAGCCGAACGCAGGGCCGCCCGCATGGTGCCCGGGCTCATCGCGGTATCCGGGTCCAGATGGCGGATACCGTGCTCGGGCACATTGGCGAGCAGTTCTTCCAGGTAGCCGGGCGCATGCGCGCGGGCAACCTGCTCGGCAGTCGCCTCGGGCGCGTCGTAGAAGGAAAGGTAAAGATCCAGCCCAGCCGCGATCAGGCGATCGTTGATCGCGGATAGCCGGTCGGGACACTCCGGGTGGAAAGTCCCCATGTCATGCAACCAGCAGTCGCGGTGCGTAATGAACGCAGTCGTCATATCCCCCCTCTTCCCCAAGGCGGCGAACTAATTCGCCGTGCCCGATTCCAACCGGGCGCCCGTATGGTCCGTCGCCTGCTGTCTGGCTAATGCTAAAGCGCTATGCATTGACCTTTCAGGGCGCGGACTCGCGATGTTTGTCGTCTATTATCCCCGCTTCCCTATCAATTTCACAGTACGACCCCATGCCCCATCGCCACGCCGAACGGCTGCTGGAAGCCGCCTCCCAGATCATTCTCGGCAAAGACAGGGAGTTGCGGCTCGCCCTCGCCTGCCTGATCGCGCGTGGCCATCTGCTGATCGAGGACGTGCCCGGGGTCGGCAAGACCACCCTCGCCCACCTATTCGCCCGCCTCATCGGGCTGCAATTCCAGCGCATCCAGTTCACCAGCGACTTGCTGCCGGCAGACATCCTGGGCGTCGCCATCTTCGACCGCGAAAATGCGGCCTTCCGCTTCAAGCCCGGTCCGGTATTCTCGCAACTGATCCTGGCTGACGAAATCAACCGCGCAACGCCCAAAACGCAGAGCGCACTCCTGGAGGCCATGGAGGAACGACAGGTCACCACGGAAGGCAACACCCTGCCGCTGCCCGATCCCTTCTTCGTCATCGCCACCCAGAATCCGGCGAACCAGATCGGGACTTTCCCCTTGCCTGAGAGCCAGCTGGACCGCTTTCTGCTGCGCATCCAACTCGGCTACCCGGCACGCAACGCCGAGCGCGCCTTGCTGCGCGGGGAAGACCGCCGCAGCCTTCTGGAGCGTCAGCAACCGGTCATCTCTCCCGCCGAGCTCCTCGCCGTGCAGGCGGTCGCCCGCCAGCTGACCGTGGCGGAGCCTTTGATCGACTATGTACAGGCCCTGCTCAACGCCACCCGCTTGAGCACCGAATTCGCCACCGGATTGAGCCCGCGCGCGGGGCTCGGCCTGCTCTCCGCGGCCCGCGCCTGGGCCCTGCTGGACGGCCGCGACCATGTCCTGCCCGAAGACGTGCAGGCCCTCTTTCCCCACGTGGCCGGTCACAGGCTCCACCTTGCCGGCGACAACAGGCCTGCGCCGCCTGCGGCCCTGGTCCGGGTGCTGCAGTCCGTCGCGCTGGGCGCATGAGCGCCTCCGCACTGCGGCGGCGCCTGGATCGCTGGCTGTTTCGCGTCGGCCCTGTCGAGGTCGCACCCATACGCCTCAAGCAACGACGGATTTTCGTGCTCCCGACCGGTAGTGGCATCGCATTTGCCCTCGCATTGCTGGTCATGTTGCTGGCCTCGATCAACTACAACCTCAGCCTGGGCTACGCTCTCACCTTCCTGCTTGGCGGCGCCGGTATCGCCAGCATGGTTCACGCATTCCGCAACCTGCTGGGACTCAGCATCGTGCCTGGCCGCAGCGAGCCGGTATTCTGCGGCGAGAGCGCAGTCTTCCGGCTGGCTCTGCAGAACACGCGCAACGAACGACGCCCTGCCCTGCTGCTGCGCGCCCAGGACGGCGCGACCTTTTTCGAGATCCCGGCTGAAGACACCGTCGTGATCTCCATCCCGTGCTCAACCGAGCGGCGCGGCCTGCTGCCAATAGGCCGCACCGTACTCGAGACCCATTGGCCCCTCGGCCTGATACGCGCGTGGAGCGTGTTCGTGCCAGACCTGGAATGCCTGGTATTCCCCACCCCGGAGGCCTTCCCGCCAGCGCTGCCTGGCGCGGCCGCCGGCCAGCGTCAAGGCCTGCGCTCAGGCGGCAGCGGCGATGATGATTTTGCCGGGCTGCGGCAATACCGCGAGTCCGACTCCCCCCGGCACGTCGCCTGGAAGGTGCTGGCCCGCGGAGGGCCGCTGCTCACCAAGGAATTCACCGGCCTGCAGGGCGGGGATGTGCTGCTCAATTGGCGCGATCTTCCCTTGCATCTGGACGAAGAGGCCCGGATCTCCCGCCTGACGGCCTGGGTGATCGCCGCCGAACGCGCCGGCGTGGCCTTCGCGCTCACGCTTCCGGGAACCGCCTTGCCGGCAGGGAGAGGCGCCGCGCACAGGCACGCCTGCCTGCGAGCCCTTGCCCTTCATGGCAATCGAGGCGCTCTCCATGGCTAAGGCCGCTCCCCGACCGTCCGCAAGCGCACAGCCCGCGGCCTCTCTGAACCGGAACCAAGCCTGCTGGCTGCTGGCAACGGCCATCTTCACCCTCGGCCCCCACACGCCGTATCTGCCCGCCTGGGTAACGGCGCTATGCCTGGCGCTGCTGGGCTGGCGAGCCTTGCGCCTGTGGCGCGGCCAATTGCCGCCGCACCGCCTGCTGGTCATGCTGATCGCCATTAGCGCCTGCGCTGGCGTCCGCATCGGCTTCGGCCAATTCTTCGGCAAGGATCCCGGGGTATCGCTGCTCGCTATCCTGCTTTGCCTAAAGCTGCTGGAAACAAAGGCCGCCCGCGACATACGCGTCGCCGTGCTCCTCGCCTTCTTCCTGCAGTTGAGCATCTTCTTCGAAGACCAGAGCCTACCGGTCGCGGCGCTCGCGCTCTGCGCCACCCTGCTGGCGCTAGCCTCTCTGCTGGCCCTCGTCGATACGGATGCGAGCACCAAGGCCAGGCTCCGCACATCAGCCCTGCTGGCGGCGCAGGGCATGCCTTTCATGCTCGCCCTCTTCGTGCTCTTTCCCCGGGTGCAAGGCCCCCTGTGGGGACTGCCAGCGGACGCATTCAGCGCCCGCAGCGGCCTCACCGACAGCATGCAACCCGGCTCGATCAGCCGGCTGGGCCTGTCGGAGGAAATCGCCTTCCGGGCCGACTTCGACGGCCCGCCGCCGCAACCTCACCAACGCTACTGGCGCGGCCCCGTGCTGAGCGAGTTCGATGGCACGACCTGGCGTCCGGCCAGTGCCGTTACCACTACAGAGCCTTCCTACCGGCCCAGCGGCCGGAGAATAGACTATCGCCTCACGCTGGAGCCCCATAATCGCACTTGGCTGCTGGCGCTGGACTTCCCTGCAGCCGGTCTGCAGGGCATCCGGTACAGCACCGATTTCCTTGCCCTCACGATCGCCCCCGTCCGTCAGCGGACCCGCTTCGATCTCGCCGCCTACCCCGAGACCTGGGTGGGAGTGGTGGAAGCTCCGGGGGTCCTCTCCGCGGCCAGACAGCTCCCCAAGGGCTCCAACCCGCGCACTTACGACCTCGCCCAACGGCTGGCGGCGGCAGCAGGAAATGACCCGCGCGCCGTCCTGGAGCGCGTCCAGAATCACCTCCGAGAAGCCGGACTCACCTATACCCTGGAGCCTCCGCTACTCGGCCAGCAAGCAATAGATGAGTTCCTCTTCGACAGCCGGCGTGGCTTCTGCGAGCACTTCTCCTCCGCATTCGTTTTCCTGATGCGCGCCGCAGGCATACCTGCCCGGGTGGTTACCGGCTACCAGGGCGGAGAGATCAACCCCATCGACGGCAGCCTGGTGGTCCGTCAGTCCGACGCGCACGCTTGGGCTGAGGTGTGGTTCGACGGGCGGGGTTGGGAACGGGTCGATCCGACCGCACTCGCGGCCCCCGGCCGTATCGACAGCGGCCTGAGCGCCGGTTTGCCCGCCACCGAAGCCCGCGCCCTCGCCATGCCGGACTGGCTGCGCAGCCTGCGCCACCGCTGGGAAGCAGCGAACAACGCCTGGAACCAGTGGATTCTTGGCTACAATCCGGAGCGGCAGAGGGATCTACTTGCACGCCTCGGTCTGCAGAAGCCGGACTGGGGAACACTGGCTACCGCCGTGGGCATCGCCGCAGGGGTCTTGATGGGCTTGCTGCTCCTGTGGGCGCAGCGGCAACACCAGGCGCACGGTCCCTTGCAGAAAGGCTGGGCCTCCTTCTGTCACAAACTCGCGCGCCGTGGCTTGGCGCGCCACCGGTGGGAAGGGCCTGCCGATTACGGAAGACGGCTCGCTCTTGCCCGTCCCGCTGAAGCAGAGGAACTACGCGGCATCTGCGCCGAGTATGCCCGTCTCCGCTACGGCTCCGGAGCCTCCGCTGAGAAAATCCGGGACCTGCAACAACGCATCACCAAACTGAAGCTCAAATGACTTTGCACCGACTCCTCGCCGCCAGTCTGCTCACCCTTTCACCCTTGGTCGCACACGCCGATTTCTCGGATAACGAGGACGCCCGGCGTTTCATCGTCGAAATGGTTGAGAAGCACGCTTTCGAGCGCAGCGAGCTCGAAACCGTCCTGGGGCGCGCCGTCATGGATCCCCAGGTAATCAAACTCATCCTGCCACCGAGCAAACCGGGGGTACGATCCTGGCAGCGCTATCGCAGCCGCTTCATCGAGCCGGTTCGCATCGAGGGGGGGCTGGCCTTCTGGCGAGACAACGAGCAAGCACTGGAACAGGCCTCCATGCGCTACGGAGTGCCGGCCGAAGTGATCGTCGCAATCATCGGGGTCGAAACCGTCTACGGCCGCCATACAGGAAATTTCGAAGCGGTCTCCGCTCTCGCCACCCTGGCATTCGGCTATCCCCCACGCGCGCAACTCTTCAGGCGGGAGTTGGAGCAACTCTTCCTGCTGGCCCGGGAACAAGGTCGCAGCGCCGACAGCTACTACGGCTCCTATGCGGGTGCGCTAGGCTACCCGCAGTTTCTGCCGAGCAGCATCCGGAATTACGCGGTGGATTTCGACGGCGACGGCCACATCGACTTCGACAGCGCTCCAGCGGACGCCATCGGCAGCGTGGCGCACTACCTGCAGGTCCATGGTTGGGAACCCGGTGCGGAAATCGCCAGCCGCGCCAAGCTTTCGGCTCAGACGGACGCCGCCTCCCTGGTGGCGGCCGGCATAGAGCCAAGTTTGACACCCGAAGCATTGGTACAAGCGGGCGTAAGCGCCGCCGGCAATCGACCGATACCCGCGCCGGCAACTTTGGTAGACCTGGAAACACCCGGCGCGGCCACCGAATACTGGCTGGGCTACCGCAACTTCTATGTAATCACCCGCTACAACAAGAGCAGCTTTTATGCGATGTCGGTCTTCCAACTTGCGGAAGCCTTGCGCAACCGCAGAAGCACGACCACGCTGAGCTCAGTGCGGACGGACTGAACCGCTCTGCTACAGCAGAACGTCCTTGGAGATTCCCCGCCGCTTCAGGATGCGCCGCAATTGCCCAAGCGCCTCCAGCTGGATCTGGCGCACCCGCTCCCGCGTCAGCTCCAGCCTTGCAGCCAACTCCTCCAGCGTCATCAACTCGCATTCGTCGATACCGTACCGGTGGCGAATGACCAGTCGTTGCTTATCGTTGAGCATGTCGATCCACGCGTGAATCAAGCCCTCGATCTCGGCCGTGTGGATCTGTGTTTCCGGGGTTTCAGCCCTGTCGTCGGCCAAGGACTCGCCGATCGACAGACTGGGGTCGATATCCAGTGGCGCATCCAGCGATGCGGTGTGTTCGCTCAAGGCCAGAATGGCGCGAACATCCTCTATCGGTTTTTCTAGCCTGCTGGCGATCTCCTCCAGGCTGCATTCACCATTGGAACTCGCTTCGAGATTGCGCTGCGCCCTGAGAACCTGATTCAGTTCCTTCACCACATGAACCGGCAGCCGGATGGTACGGGACTGGTTCATGATCGCCCGCTCGATGTTCTGCCTGATCCACCACGTCGCGTAGGTGGAGAAACGGAAGCCGCGCTCAGGATCGAATTTCTCCAGCGCATGCATCAAGCCGAGATTTCCCTCTTCGACGAGATCTAGCAGTGGAATTCCGCGATTGAGGTAATGCTTGGCGATATTTACGACGAGGCGCAGGTTGCGCTCTATCATCGTCTGGCGGGCATCGAAGTCGCCTGCCCTGACCCTTCTCGCCAGGGCCGCTTCCTCCTCGGCCGACAGCAAGGGATTGGCGCCGATCTCGTTCAGATAGATCTGGGTGACATCACTAAGGAAGTCGTTCTCGACAACCTGGGCCTGCTGTTCGGCGAAGACCTCCACCTCCAGCGGAAGGTCCGGTTCATGACTGTCGAGATCGTCAGGGCTAACCGGCTCTTCCATAGGCCTCCTCTCGTCAGCGGGGGGGCAGATACTTCATCGGATCGACTGGCCGGCCCTGCTTACGGATTTCGAAGTGAAGCTTGGGTCGGTCTGTATCGGTACTGCCCAGTTCAGCGATCTTCTGTCCCTTGGTGACGGAATCCCCTTCCTTCACCAGCAGTTGCTGGTTGTGGGCGTATGCCGTGAGGTAGTTCGCGTCGTGTTTGATGATGACTAGTTTTCCATAGCCACGCAAGCCACTGCCGGAGTACACAACCTTGCCAGCGCCGGAAGCAATCACCGGATCCCCCGGATTGCCGGCAATGTCTAACCCCTTGTTCGTCGCCTCGCTGAAGCCCGCCAGAACCTTGCCCTTGGCCGGCCACAGCCAGTCTCCATCGCCCGCGATGTCCTTGCTGCCATCGGCCGTGGGCTGCGCAGGCATGGAGGGTCCCTCGACCGGCGCTGCCGGCTTGGGCTGGGTCCTGTTCCATGCCTCATCGGAATAAGGCTGTTTGCCGCCAAGGGGCGCCTGCTTGATCGCCGCCCCACCCGTCTCCCCGTTTGGCGACGTGACCGGGCTGACGATCACGGGCTCGGGAGACACCGGGATCGCGGTTGCAACTGCGCCGCCAGAGGGCTCCACCGAAGGCGAGACACGCAACTCCTGCCCTACGTGGATCTGGTTAGGATTGGCCAGGTTGTTCCAGGCAACGAGATCACGAACGCTCTGCCCGTACTGACGGGAAATCCCCAGCAGCGTTTCTCCCTGCTTCACCACATGAATGCCTTGCCGTTCCACCTGGGTAGCCGCCGGCGGAGGCGACACCCCGTTTCCATCGCGAATCGGCGCAGATACCCGCGAAGCACATCCGGAGAGCACACCAAGCACGAGCACCAGCCCGGCAAGGGAAATTTTCTTGTATTTCAGCACTGAGTCGTTCATTCCGTACCAGACAGGAGCGGTACGAAACGCACAGGTTCGCACCAGCTTTCCCTGAAGACTTGACCTTGCCGCTCAATGAGCAACAAGCGTTGATCGTTCCCCCCGACCGGTATCATCAGGCGCCCTCCCGGTGCCAGCTGATCCTTCAAGGCCTGAGGAACCCCAAGCGCAGCCGCAGCCACGATGATCGTATCGAAGGGCGCGGCTTCGGCGAGACCAAGCGCACCATCTGCGCATTTCAGACGCACATTGGGCAAGCGTAGCGGCCTAAGGTTCTCCCTTGCCCTATCCAAAAGTGGCCGGATCCGTTCGACGGTATAGACATCCGAAGCCAGCATGGACAAAACCGCCGCCTGATAACCACATCCCGCCCCGATCTCCAGCGTACGGCCCAGTTCTCTGCCTGTTCGGAGTGTTTCTATCATCCTGGCAACGACATAGGGCTGGGAAATCGTCTGCTGAAAGCCGATAGGCAGAGCGGTGTCGTCGTACGCGCTGTAGGCTAGCCCTTCCTCCACGAAGAGATGCCGTGGAATGCTCTGCATGGCAGCCAGCACACGCTCGTCCCGAATCCCTTGCACCCTCAGTCGCTCAACCATTCTCGCCCGTGCCCGGGCGGCCTGAGTGCTGTCCGTCCTGCGCATGCTCGTCAAGCCAACCATTCCGCTACCGGCTCGATGAGACCTGTATGCGTCAAGTCGATCTGCAGGGGCGTAACCGATACATAGCCATTGGCAACCGCGTTGAAGTCCGTGCCTTCCCCCGCATCCGCTGCACCACCCGCAGCGCCGACCCAATAGACGGTTTCATTGCGCGGGGTAAGGCTCTTGATCACGGGCTCAGCCTTGTGGCGCTTGCCAAGACGCGTCACCCTCATCCCGCGCAATTGCATATAAGGAACGTCCGGGACATTGACGTTAAGCAGAACAGGTCGCCTGAACGGCGAGCGCAGGAAGCGTTCCGCCAACTCTTTCGCCACTTGCGCCGCAGCAGAAAAGTCCGTCGCAGCCTTGCTGACAAGGGAGACGGCAATGGACGGCACGCCAAGCAGGAACCCCTCAGTCGCAGCCGCAACCGTGCCGGAGTAAATCGTGTCATCGCCCATGTTGGCGCCATGATTCACGCCCGAGACCACCATATCAGGCAGATAATCCAGCATCCCCGTCACAGCCAGATGGACGCAGTCGGTGGGAGTGCCATTCACAAAGTGAAAACCGTTCGCCGCCGTGCGCAGAGACAGCGGTCGGTCCAAGGTGAGGGAATTGCTGGCGCCGCTGCGATCCCGCTCCGGAGCAACCACCGTTACCTCACCGACGGTAGCAAGCGCCTCGGCGAGCGCCGCGATACCAGGGGCGAAATAGCCGTCGTCGTTACTAACCAGAATACGCATTTGGAATCCGAACGGAGCGCCGCAGCAAGACGAACCACCACGACCAAGAGGGCTGAAATCTTAGCATAGCGACAGAAATCGAACTGCCGCGGCAGAAAAACAAAAACCGGCCTAGGGCCGGTTTTTGTTTTGTTCAATTGGTCGGGGCGGCGGGATTCGAACTCGCGACCCCTTGCACCCCATGCAAGTGCGCTACCAGGCTGCGCTACGCCCCGACACAAGCCGCCATTATAGCAACTTTTGAACACTTTGCCAGCAGAAGAATCAACTTCTCAGTTCCGCTAGCAAGGCCTGCATCTCACTTCGCACCTCTAGTACCAGCGCTCGATAGTGCTCGACTTCGCTCGCATCTTCCTGCTCCCGGATGGCAGTTTCCCCCAACCGGTTGCGGGCACCAGAAATGGTGAAACCTTCCTCGTAAAGCAACTGACGGATCCGACGCACCAGCAACACTTCATGATGCTGGTAATAACGCCGATTGCCACGCCGCTTTACCGGCTTCAGCTGCGTGAACTCCTGCTCCCAATACCTCAGGACATGCGGCTTGACGCCACATAGCTCACTCACCTCGCCTATCGTGAAATAACGCTTTGCAGGGATGGGCGGCAAAGCCGCTGGAAGTTCGTCAAGGCTGCCTGCTTGCATCGCTGAGCTGCTCCACAGCGGCTTTCAGTTTCTGGCTGGCATGGAAGGTCACCACACGACGTGCAGTAATCGGGATCTCTTCGCCGGTCTTAGGATTACGCCCTGGACGCTGAGGCTTGTCGCGCAGCTGGAAATTGCCGAAGCCGGACAGCTTGACGCTGTCACCACGTTCCAGCGCGGTGCGGATCTCCTCAAAAAAGCCCTCCACCATGTCCTTGGCTTCGCGCTTGTTCAACCCGACACGCTCAAACAACAAATCGGCCAGTTCCGCCTTAGTCAGGGTCACCTTCATTCTCCAGATCCACGCAAGCGCGCACCCAGAGTGCCTTCGGCGTTTTGGACGAGAGCTGCGATCGCAGCCTCAACCTCGGCGTCTTCAAGGGTTCGCTGAGTATCTTGCATCAACATCCTGAAAGCAAGGCTCTTCTTGTCAGGGTCAATGCCCTTGCCATGATAGACATCGAACAGCGCAATCTCGCGCACGATGGGCGGCGCGACTTCCCGCAACACCTCCAGCACCCGCGCGACACTGACCTCCTGCCCGACCACAAGCGCCAAATCACGAGCCACCGCAGGCATGCGGGAAATCTCCGCACTGACGGGCAACTGTGCGGCCAGAAGCGCATCCAGTTCGATCTCGAACACGATGGGGGCGCTTCCGAGTTCATACGTCTGCACCCAGATGGGGTGAACTTCTCCGATCACGCCGACATGCCGGCCATTGAACAGAACCGACGCTGCGCGCCCCGGATGCAGAGCAGGGTCTGAAAGGCGCTCGAAGGTCAGCGCTCCGGGAGCGAACAAAGCCTCGAGATCGCCCTTGACGTCATAAAAATCGACCCCCCTGTCCGCAACTCCCCATTGCTCGGGCAAAGCACCTCCTGCGGCCAAGGCAGCGACCCGCACCGGCTGGTGGAAACCTTGAACGGGCTCGCCGTCCGCCTTGCGCTCGAAGCAGCGGCCGATCTCGAAAATACGCACACGCGGCTGCTGGCGCTTACGGTTGGTGGCGAGAACGGCAGCCAAGCCGGGAATCAAGCTGGTACGCATCACGCCCATTTGGCTGGCGATCGGGTTGGCAAGACGAATGGGATCGGGGTTGGCGCAGAAATCGCGTTCCCACGCCTCATCTACAAACGAGAAGTTCACCACTTCCTGATAGCCGCGTGCAGCCAGAAGGTGGCGCACAGCCCAAGTCGAGCGCTTGCTCTCACTCTGCTCCAGCATCATCAGGGAGCCCTGGGGCGGAACGGCTGGGATATTGTCATATCCATGCAGGCGCGCCAGTTCCTCGACCAGGTCTTCCTCGATGGCGATATCGAACCGGAAGGACGGCGGAGAAACAAGAAAGCAATCGCCTTGCTCCTGTACGCCCAAGTGCACGCGCTCCAACAGGGCCTTCATATCTGCATCACCCAGTTGGACACCGAGCAGGCGCCGCACTCGCGCCGGCCTGAGCATGACCGCCGGCCGTGTTGGCAGATGGGCCTTGTCCAGCGCCTCTTCCACTGGACTCGCTTCGCCACCACAGATATCGAGAATGAGGCGGGTCGCGCGCTCCATCGCCAACCGCGGCAGTTCGAAGTCCACGCCCCGTTCGAAACGGTGGGACGCATCCGAACCGAATCCGTATCGACGCGCCCGACCGGCAATCGCCGCCGGCGCGAAGAAGGCGCTTTCCAGAAAGATCTCGGTGGAGTCCAGCGTTACCCCACTTTCCTCTCCACCCATGATGCCGGCGAGTGCAAGCGGCTTGTGGTCATCCGCAATGACCAACACGTCGGCGTCCGGCGCAATCGTCTGTCCATTGAGCAGCAACAGCTGGTCGCCAGCCTTCGGATAGCGGACGTGAATGGAGCCACTGAGCTTGGTGTCATCAAATACATGCAGCGGCTGGCCGAGTTCCAGCATCACATAGTTGGTGACGTCCACCAATGCGCTAATGGAACGGATGCCGCTACGGAGCAGCCGTTGCTTCATCCAGTCGGGCGTCGCAGCCCCTGCATTGACCCCACGCAGCACCCGGCCGCAATAACGGGGGCAAGCCTCGGGTGCCTCCAGCACGACCTCACGCCGCCCTTCAATGGTAGGCGCCACCGCCTCCGCCGCCGGCAGCGTGAGTGGCTTGCCGGTAATCGCGGCCACTTCGCGCGCCACCCCCGCGAGACTCAGGCAGTCCGCCCGGTTGGGAGTCAGCTTGATCGTATAGAGCGTGTCGTCCAGCGCCAGATAGTCGCGCAGATCCGTCCCGACCTCCGCATCTGCCGGCAGGACCAGCAGGCCTGAATGATCATCGGAGAAACCCAGTTCACGGCCGGAGCAGAGCATGCCGAAGGACTCGACACCACGCAGCTTGGCCGCCTTGATCGCGAAGTCGCCCGGCAGCAAGGCGCCAACTTTCGCGCACGGGACGGTCAGGCCAACGGCCGCATTCGGAGCCCCACAGACGATCTGCAGCAGTTCGCCCGTACCGACATCTACCTTGCAAACCCTGAGCTTGTCGGCATTGGGATGCTTCTCCGCCTCGACGATACGTGCGACAACCACGCCCGAGAACTTCGGCGCGGCCGGAACCGCCTCCTCCACCTCCAGCCCAGCCATGGTGAGAAGATGGCCTAGCGATTCGCTATCGAGTTGCGGGTCGACAAAGGTCCGCAGCCAGTATTCTGAGAATTGCATGGTCCTTTTACCTGAATTGACCCAGGAAACGCAGGTCGCCTTCGAAAAAGAGGCGAAGATCGGTCACGCCGTAGCGCAGCATCGTCAGGCGATCCGGCCCCATGCCGAAGGCAAAGCCGGTATAGCGCTCCGGGTCGATACAGCCAAATCTCAGCACATTCGGATGAACCATGCCGCAACCGGCAATCTCCAGCCAACGGCCTTCCAGTGCGCCGCTCATGAAGGCGACATCGATTTCAGCGGATGGCTCGGTGAAGGGGAAAAACGATGGGCGGAAGCGAACCTGCAAATCCTCGGATTCAAAGAACTTGCGCAGGAAGTCGGCAATGACCCCCTTCAGATCGGCGAAGCTGACCTTCTCTCCTATCCACAGCCCCTCCACTTGATGGAACATCGGCGAGTGCGTCGCATCCGAGTCCACCCGATAAACTCGGCCCGGCGCGATGATGCGCAATTCCGGCATGGAATCCAGGTGTCCGAAGCGCGCCACATGGGCCTGCATGGCGCGGACCTGCACGGGGCTGGTGTGGGTACGTAGCAGGACTTCGTCTTGGCCTTCTAGATAGAAGGTGTCGTGCATCGACCTCGCGGGGTGATTTTCGGGCGTATTCAGCGCAGTGAAGTTGTGCCAGTCTGTCTCGATCTCCGGACCATCGACTGCCACAAAGCCGATGGAGCCAAACAGGCGCTCGATTCGTTCCAGTGTCCGGCTGACCGGATGGAGCCCACCTGCCGCCGATCCCCTGCCCGGCAGCGTCACGTCCAGCGCTTCGGCGGCAAGCTGAGCCAGCAGGGCGGCCTCCCTCAGCGCCTGGCGCCTCGCCTCAAGGGCACGCTCAATCGACTCCTTGACCCGGTTGATGGCGGCCCCGGCCTCTCGCCTGGCCTCGGGATCGAGCTTCCCCAAGCCCTTCAAGCGCTCGGTCAGGGAACCGCTCTTGCCCAAGTAACGCGCCTTGGCTTGCTCCAGCTGGGCACTGTCCGCCGCCGCGGCAAATTCGCCTTCGGCCTGTTGAATCAGTTGATCCAGGTTATCCATTTTACTGCCATGCGGAAATCAGAAAAAAAAAGGAGGCTAGGCCTCCTTTTTTGGCGCTGCGTCAGCTTACGCAGCGAGTTTGGCCTTGGCTTGCGCGGCGAGCGCGGCAAAAGCCGGCTTGTCGAAAACAGCCAGATCGGCCAGCACCTTGCGGTCCACTTCAACCGCCGCCTTCTTCAGGCCATTCATGAAAGTGCTGTAGGTCAGACCCAACTCACGGGCGGCGGCGTTGATACGCGCAATCCACAGGGTACGGAACTGACGCTTGCGCTGACGGCGGTCACGATAGGCATACTGACCCGCCTTCATCACCGCCTGCTTGGCGATGCGATATACGTTCTTGCGACGGCCGCGGTAACCCTTGGCCTGATCCAGCACCTTCTTGTGACGGGCGCGGGCGACTACACCACGTTTTACTCTGGGCATGGTGGTCTCCTATCAGGCGTAAGGAAGCATGGCACGGATCAGCTTTTCATCAGCGGCATGAACTTCAGTCATGCCACGCAGCTGACGCTTGCTCTTGGTGGTTTTCTTGGTGAGGATGTGGCGCTTGAACGCTTGGGACCGCTTGATCCCACCGCTAGAGCGGACCTTGAACCGCTTGGCGGCCCCGCTCTTGGTCTTCATCTTGGGCATTGCTAAGACTCCGTGTTTATGAATGCCGCCAGGTAGCGCTCAACTACAACGCCTTTGACACCTGGCACCACTTGTTTTCCAAGACCGTTTCGGCCTCGGTATCACCCGATACTACCGGGGACTGCTGCTACCGCCTTTCAGCGATTCTTCTTCGGCGCGATGACCATGATCATCTGACGCCCTTCCATCTTCGGCATCTGCTCGACCTGACCCAGTTCTTCCAAGTCAGCCTTGACCCGCTCCAATTGCCGCAAACCGAACTCCTGGTGCGCCATTTCACGCCCACGGAAGCGCAAGGTCACCTTGCACTTGTCGCCCTCTTCCAGGAAGCGCCTCAGGTTGCGCAGCTTGATCTGGTAGTCATTCTCGTCGGTACCCGGCCGGAGCTTGACCTCCTTGACCTGCACCTGCTTCTGTTTGAGCCGGGCCTCATGGGCCTTTTTCTGTTCCTGATACTTGAACTTGCCATAGTCCATCACACGACAGACCGGCGGCTTTGCCATCGGCGCGATCTCAACGAGATCCAGGCCGGCCTCTTCGGCCACACTCAGGGCTGCATTCAGGGAAACAATGCCGAGCTGCTCGCCGTCATCACCGACCAGCCGGACTTCGGGCGCGTTGATTTCCCCGTTGACGCGCTGCTTCTTCTCTTGAGCGATGGTTCAGTTCTCCACGAAAACCAATATCAGACCGCAGCGGACTTCGCGTCAATTTCGCGATGCCAGCGCTCGATCAGCGAATCGAGGGACATTTGGCCAAGATCTTGGCCGCCTCGGGCGCGCACTGCGACGACGCCAGCCGCCTTTTCTTTTTCGCCTACGACGATCTGATATGGCAGCTTGTGCACGCTATGTTCGCGGATTTTATAATTTATCTTTTCGTTGCGCAAATCCGCCTCGACGCGGAAACCCGCGACCTTGAGGCGACTCAACACCTCTTTCGCATAATCCGCCTGGCCTTCCGAGATATTCATCACCACACCATGCACCGGACTCAGCCACAACGGCAGAGCCCCCGCGTAGTTCTCGATGAGTATCCCGATGAAGCGCTCCAGCGACCCCAGAATGGCGCGGTGCAACATGACGGGGAAACGCTTGGCGTTGTCTTCGGCCACATATTCCGCCCCCAACCGTACCGGCAGATTGAAGTCGAGCTGCAAGGTACCGCATTGCCACACTCGCCCCAGGCAATCCTTCAGGGAAAACTCGATCTTGGGGCCGTAGAATGCGCCCTCACCTGGCTGCAGATCATAGGCGAGCCCCTGCGCATCAAGCGCGGAAGCCAGCGCAGCCTCGGCCTCGCCCCACTGCTCATCGGTTCCGACCCTCTTTTCAGGCCGCGTAGACAGCTTCACCTGAACATCCGTGAAGCCGAAGTCCGCATACACTTTCTGCAGCAGACGGATAAACTCGGCCGCCTCCTGTTGCACCTGCTCTTCAGTACAAAAGATATGGGCGTCGTCCTGGACGAAATTGCGCACGCGCATGATGCCGTGCAGCGAACCCGACGGCTCATTGCGGTGACAGGAGCCAAACTCGGCCATGCGCAGCGGCAGATCGCGGTAACTCTTCAGGCCTTGATTGAAGATCTGAATGTGGCACGGGCAGTTCATGGGCTTCACAGCGTAGTCCCGCTTCTCGGACTGCGTGGTGAACATCAGATCGGAGTACATCCCCCAGTGACCGGATTTTTCCCATAGGGAGCGATCGACGATCTGGGGCGTTTTCACTTCCTGATAGCCGTGTTCATAGATCGTCTTACGCAGGTATTGTTCGACCTGCTGCCACAGTGTCCAGCCCTTGGCGTGCCAGAACACCATGCCCGGCGCCTCTTCCTGAATATGGAAGAGATCGAGCTGCCGCCCCAGCTTGCGGTGATCGCGCTTCTCCGCCTCCTCCAGCATATGGAGGTGGGCCTCCAGCTCTTCCTTCTTCGCCCAGGCGGTACCGTAGATGCGCTGCAGCATCTCGTTCTTGGAATCGCCACGCCAATAGGCACCGGCTACCTTGGTCAACTTGAAGACCTTCAGCTTGGCCGTGGATGGCACATGTGGCCCTCGGCACAAGTCGATGAAGTCACCTTGGCGATAAAGGGAGACGTCCTCGCCCTCTGGAATGGAGGCGATGATCTCCGCCTTGTAGTTCTCGCCGATCGACTTGAAGAAGGCCACCGCCTCATCACGCGGCCGGACTTCGCGGACCACCGGAATGGCGCGCTGAACGATCTCGGCCATGCGGCGTTCAATCGCTTCAAGATCTTCAGGCGTAAACGGGCGCTTGTAGGCGAAGTCGTAGTAGAAGCCATTCTCGATCACCGGCCCGATGGTGACCTGCACCTCCGGGAACAACTCCTTGACCGCATGCGCCAGCAGGTGAGCCGTCGAATGGCGGAGGATGTCGACGCCCTCTTCCCCCTTGTCGGTCACGATGGCCAGCTGCGCATCCGTCTCAATGCGGTGCGACAAGTCCACCAGCTTTCCGTCCACACGACCAGCCAGCGAAGCCTTGGCCAAGCCCGCTCCAATGGAAGCGGCAACTTCACCCACGGTGACGGGATGGTCGAAGCTGCGGATGGACCCATCAGGAAGCGTAATGTTCGGCATGAGATTTAGGCCTCGGCGTATTCTTTGCAATGAAGAATCAAAACGGGGTTACGCGGCGAGTGGACGAAAAAAAAGTGCGGTCGGAACCGCACTTTTTTAGCAGACAGCGGAACCCGATCTTTTTAGTTTCCGGCAGTGAAGCAAGTTCGGAACATGCGATCGAATCCCAAATGTTGGTAGGCGCGATTGGACTCGAACCAACGACCCCCACCATGTCAAGGTGGTGCTCTAACCAGCTGAGCTACGCGCCTGCTAAGAGCGGCGAATTATAGAGAAGCTGCCGCTGATGTCAAACTCTTTTTTAATTTTTCAGCCTAGTGAAGACGAAGAGGAGGATGACCGCGCCAACGACAGCACCAATGAAACCCGCCGTTTCCCCCGCATGGTAGATGCCCAGGAACTGGCCGCCATAGGTCGCCACCATGGCGCCAGCAATTCCCAGCAGCGTAGTCATGAGCAGGCCCAGGCGATCACGCCCCGGGTGCAACAACCTGGCGACCAAACCCACGATCAGGCCGATCAGAATCGTACCGATGACAGACATTCTCTACCCCTCCTGTTTCGGCCAGGCCGCCAGAAAAGCTTTCCAGTGAGGAGCCTCCTGCCGCTCCAGCACATCCCTGACCACCGCAAGTTCCTGCACCCAGGCCCCCTGGTCAAGCACACCTCTCATGCGCTGGAAACCAAGATAGACGAGATAGGTATTTACCACGTCAGTCTCGCAGTAATCCCGGATTTCAGCTGCACGGCCTTCCTGCCAGGCCTGCCAAACCGCGGAGCCATCCATGCCCAGCTTTCCAGGAAAACCCATTAGCTTAGCCAGTTCGTCCAGCGGCGCATTCGCCCGCGGCTGGTAGAGCGCCAGCAAGTCCATCAGATCGAGATGACGAGAATGGTAACGACCAATGTAGTTGTTCCACTTGAAGTCACGCGAATCGTTGTAGTCGCCTTCTCCCTGGTCCCAATAGCGGGGAGCGGATACGCCGTGCATCAACCCCCGATAATGCAGCACCGGCAGATCGAACCCCCCTCCGTTCCAGGACACGATCTGAGGCGTGAAGCGCTCAACACCATCGAAGAAACGCTGAATGATCTCACCCTCGTTGCAGTCGGGCTCCGCGAGCGAGAACACGCGGAACTGGCTAGCATCCCGAAAAGCGCAGGAGATGGTGACGATGCGCTGCAGGTGATGCTGCAGGAAATCCGTTCCATTCGATGCCCTGCGCTGCTGGAAGGCGAACTCCGCAACCTCATAGTCGGTGAGCTCCGCCGGCAGATCGTTCAGCGCACGGATGCCGGCGACGTCCGGAATCGTTTCGATGTCGAAGACAAGTACCGGCATTACTTCCGCACCCAGTTGCCGCCCTGCTGAATCCACCATCCCGGGCGTGCGCGCTCAGCCCAACGCCCGGCAAAGGTCATGCGAACGTCAGCCTCCCACTCGGGATGGCCATTGGCCCGGGCAATCTCGCGGTAAAGTGCGCCACGATCGGCATTCTCGGCAGCGACCAGCGCAGTGGCCTGCGCCCGTTGTGCCAGCGGAACCGCGCTCGCATCCCGCACCGTTACCCCTCCCTCCGCCGTTAAGCCAACCGCGCCACTCTCGTATAGAGGCGCCAGCTGGGTGTGCCGCTCCTGCATGGAACGCTTCAAGGTGCTTATCGCTGGCGAAGAGATATCCAGATTGCCTTGCGCAAACACCAGCGAAGACCATAGCAGCAAGGCCGCGGACAACCATTTCAAAGACTTCATCTCTCCCCTCCTCGATTCGCCGCAGCGTCCTCTTTCTTCTCCGGGGGAGAAGCCTGCCAGACTTCGTCTATGATCTTGTCGGCGGCCTTCTCGGCTGCTGCCGCGGGAAAATAGATATTGATGGTCACGCAAGCGGCAACGCCCAATATCACGGCAATCGCCAAGCCCGTGCGCACTGGAAGGGGCATGAAGGACTCCTCGCGTCTTGATTGGCGGCCACGTGCCGCCTGGGCCTGAGCCCGGGTTCAATCGGTGACCACAGTTGCTTCGTCTGCAATCACCCGCTGCAACCGGCCGACGAGTTCGTCCCAGTCAACGCGCGGATTGTAGCCGATGACATCCAGGGCAGGCAGACCGCCGCCCTGCACGATCAAGAAGCCACCATCCCCTCTAGAAGACAGGCCACTCATGGTGCACACCCCCTCCTTCAGCACGCAGCCCAGCGCCAGATCGCGGTAACCGAAGTCGCGGAAGAGCCCGAGCAAACCACGCTGGATTGCCGCTACCGCACCGCCGCCGCCAAGCGCAGCAAGATCCTCCACCGCGCGCTGGCTGATCCGGCGGGGATAGCTGCCTCGACTGCTGTAGAGCCGCGCATCGAAGGCCACTGGACGCCAGCGGCTCAGCTCCAGGCCGGCAACATCGGCGTCGACGAAGCCAGCGATGCTGCCGAAACTGAAGGTCTCCGTAAGTTGGGACAGATCGATGTGCCTCAACTCCACATCGGCCTTCAAGCGCGACGTCGCTCCAAGAGGCTCCAGGACCTGCAACCCGGTCGCCTGCAGATAGCCATCGAAGACCGAAACCACCAGCGCCCCATCCAGCGTAATCTCGCCCGGACGAAAGCTCAGCCCCGGCATCGAGGCCGCGAGCACCCCGTTCATCGGCGGCAAGCCCAGCGCCTCAGTAAGCAGGCGGACGGACAAGGGCTCTATCACCGCCGACCCCGTCCCCAGCCACTGCCCGGCCTGCCGCCGGACGAGCACATCGTCGAACACCACGGCACCGTCCAGCAGCGGGATGACGGTACGCCCCAATCGCAGTACCCCGTCCTTCACTTCGACCGGCATGGAGAAATGCCCCAGGGACAAGCGCTCCCAGCGCCCTTCCTCTACGGACAGTTCCCCAGCGGCCTCGCCAACCATGCGCCAGGGCAAGTAACCATTCACCGGCCCGAAGGCAAACCCCTCTCCGCCGACGCCAGCATCCATGCCAAAGCTCGCATTCTCCGCAACGAAGTCCGCAGCCAGCAACTCGCCGCCCGCCCACTCCAGCCCGGCGGCCAGGCGCCCACCAAATATCACCGCCTCCCGGTTCGCCGGCGCTATTAGCGGGGCGATCCAGGTGGGCCCCAGCACTGCGAGTTCCCCGCCGGCAAGGGAAAAGGAAAAGCGCTCCAGGCGCTGGTCGGCCAGGGAATAGATAGCTGACGCCGCCAGCTGCGCCACGCCGGGCATCTGGAGTACCGCCTCGGTAAGCTCCAGGCGACCAGCACCCAACAGGCCACGGGCACTCATCTGCCACGGCAGGGCCTGGATGAAAAAAGGCTCCAGATAGGCCTGGCCCGCCGTCCAGGAGATATCCGCAGTCCATCCCCACCCCTGCCGCTCCGGCCTTGCCGATAAAGAAAAAGCCAGCTCCAGGTTCTCCCCCGCTTGCAGTCCGGTCTGGTTGGAGAAGCCCACGTCGCGCAACACCCCTTCGGCCTTCAGGCTGCCGTCGCGGTACCTCCCTTCTGCACTCACGTCACCCACGGGAGACCAGGCCGCGAGCCCCGGCCACCACCTACCTGCTTGGGAAAGAGAAACGCCGCTAAGGGAGAAGCGCAACTCACCGCCGGGCGACATGGCAGCCTTGAACTTCCCACCATCTTCGAAGTCGATTTCGACTTTGCCCGACTGCAGCTCCAGATCGAGGGAGAAGGAGAAAACCAGCGCAGCCTCGCCTTCAGCGAAGCTCAATTCGCCGCCGGAACATGCTAGCCGAGCCCCCTGCAGCGAGGCGGCGGGGCACTGCAGACGCACATCGCGCCACTGCTGCCCAGCGATCTCGAGATGCTTGGCGCGAGCAGCGAGCCGTCCGTTGCGGACGTCGTAGGCAAGCTCCAGCCCGGCCATGCGCAGGCCAGGGCGCGAAAACGCGTCCAAGGACAAGCGGAAGGAATCGGCTGCGGGCAGCATCGCCCAGCCGGACGGCCAGACGAGCAGAAGCGCCAAGGCGAGCGCGGCCCGCCAGGGCCACGCACCGCAACCTCGGTCAGGCCGGGAAGACACCCGTGGACAAGTAGCGGTCGCCGCGGTCGCAGACGATGGAAACGATGACGGCATTCTCCAGATCGGCCGCCAGCCGGAGCGCCACATGCATGGCGCCGCCGGAGGAAATCCCGGCGAAGATGCCTTCCTCGCGGGCGAGCCGGCGCGTCATTTCCTCCGCATCGGCCTGGCTGACGTACTCCAGGCTGTCCACCCGGGGCTTTTCGTAGATCCTGGGCAGATAGGCTTCGGGCCACTTGCGGATGCCCGGGATCTGCGAGCCCTCCTCAGGCTGGCAGCCGATGACCTGGATCGCCGGGTTCTTCTCCTTGAGATAGCGGGAAGTGCCCATGATTGTGCCGGTGGTCCCCATCGAGCTGATGAAGTGGGTCAGCGTACCGCCGGTCTGCGTCCACAACTCCGGCCCGGTGCCTTCGTAGTGGGCCAGCGGGTTATCCGCGTTGGCAAACTGGTCGAGGATGATGCCCTTGCCTTCGCCGCGCATGCGCTCGGCCACGTCACGCGCCATTTCCATGCCGCCTTCCTTGGGCGTAAGCACCAGCTCGGCACCGAACGCGCGCATGGTCTGGCGACGTTCCATGCTTTGGTTCTCCGGCATCACCAGGATCATCTTGTAGCCACGGATGGCCGCCGCCATGGCGAGCGCGATGCCGGTGTTTCCGCTGGTTGCCTCGATCAGGGTGTCGCCTGGCCGGATATCGCCGCGCGCCTCGGCACGAACGATCATCGACAATGCCGGGCGATCCTTGACCGACCCCGCAGGGTTGTTGCCTTCCAGCTTGGCGAGGATCACGTTGTTCCGGCCCGCGGTAATCCGCTTCAAGCGCACCAGCGGCGTATCGCCGACGTAATCCTCGAGAGTCTTGAATTCCATTTTATTGCGGCTTCCGGTTGGGGGTCTCATGTTAATACCGCATGGAGCGGCGGCAAAACCGCCCCAGCCGGAATGAACTCACGCAAGCATCACGCCATCATCGGCACGCCACTACGGCTGCCAGGACAACTGGCCGCGGCGCGGGAATCCGACAAGCGGGCCCGGCTTGTCGCACACCCGCCGCGCTCCATCCCAGCTCAGCGCCGGCCGATGCCGTAATACTCCAGTCCGCTCTCGCGCATCACCGCCGGGTCGTACATGTTGCGGCCATCGAACAGTACCGGCTGACGCAACACACTGCGGATGCGCTCGAAGTCCGGACTGCGGAATTCCTTCCACTCGGTGACGATGACCAGCGCGTCCGCCTCCTCCAGCGCCTTCATCGGCCGATCCACATAGCTCAGACGGGCCTCGTCGCCAAAAATGCGGCGCGTCTCGTCCATCGCCACCGGATCATAGGCAACCACTGTTGCACCGCGCTTGAACAGCTCGGCGATGATGACCCGGCTGGGGGCCTCGCGCATGTCATCGGTGTTCGGCTTGAAGGCCAGGCCCCACAGGGCGAAGCGGCGGCCGGAGAGGTTCTCGCCGAAGCGGGCGACGATCTTGTCGATCAGCACGTGCTTCTGCGCTTCGTTAGCGTCTTCCACCGCGCCCAGCACCTTCAACTCGTGACCGTATTCGTCCGCGGTCTTGATCAGTGCCTTCACATCCTTGGGGAAGCAGGAGCCGCCGTAGCCGCAGCCGGCGTAGAGGAAATGCCAGCCGATGCGGGGATCCGAGCCGATACCTTGGCGCACCAGCTCGATGTCCGCGCCCAGCGTCTCGGCCAGGTTGGCCAGTTCGTTCATGAAGCTGATGCGGGTGGCCAGCATGGCATTCGCCGCGTACTTGGTCAGCTCCGCCGAACGCACGTCCATGAACACCAGTTTGTCGTGATTCCGCTGGAAAGGCGCGTACAGCTGGCGCATGGACTCGATCGCCCGCTCGTCCTCGGCGCCAACGACGATGCGGTCCGGCCGCATGAAGTCGTCCACCGCCGCCCCTTCTTTCAGGAACTCCGGGTTGGAGACCACCGAGAAGGGCAGCTCGACACCACGCTTGGAAAGCTCATCAGCGATCGCCGCCTTCACCTTGTCGCCTGTGCCCACCGGCACGGTGGACTTGTCGACGATGACCCGGTAGCCATCCATGTGGCGGCCGATGTTGCGCGCGGCCGCCAGCACGTACTGCAGGTCGGCCGAGCCATCCTCGTCCGGCGGCGTGCCCACCGCGATGAACTGCACCGTGCCGTGCGCCACCGCACGCTGGATATCGGTCGTGAAGCTCAAGCGGCCGGCCGCCACATTACGGCGCACGATCTCCAGCAGCCCCGGCTCGTGAATGGGGATTCCCCCTTCTTCAAGAACGCGGATCTTGGCCGCGTCCACATCCAGGCACAGCACATCGTTGCCCACATCGGCAAGGCAAGCACCGCTCACCAATCCAACGTAACCGGTTCCCACCACAGTGATCTTCATGAGCACTCCCGAGGTTCAGAGATAAATCGGACAGGCACGGCCGAAAGGCGGCCAATCAGGGCGTGAGATCGAATTCCTCGGTGCGCCGGGGCGGATAGGTTTCCCACCCCCCGCAAGCCGGGCAACGCCAATGGAACTGCCGCGCCTTGAAGCCGCAGGCGTCGCAGCGATAGCGCGCGACCTTGCGGGTATGACCGTGAATGAGCTGCTTGACCAGCTCGATGTCGCTACGCTGTTCGGCTGGTGCCGCCAGCAGGGCGGCTTCCAGCAGCTTGTCCAGCCCAAGCAGGGTGGGGTTACGTTTCAGCTCTTCCCGCACCAGATCGTAGGCAGCCTTCGGCCCCTGCTTCTCCAACTCCCAATGGAAGAGCTCGTCCAGCAGGTCCAGTGAAGCGTGACGTTCCAGCCAGGATTTGAGCAATTGATGCCCTTGCTCGACCCGCTCCAGGCGTCCATAGGCATCCATGATGCGTTCCGCTGCCAGCGCGAGGTATACCGGGTCCTGGCTCTCGATCTTCTTCCAGGTCTCCAGCGCCTCCTCATCCCGCCCTTCCGCCGCCAGCACATCGCCCAGCAGCAGACTGGCACGCACGCAACGGCGATTGATGAAGAGCGCCTCCTCCACCTGACGCCGAACTTCGTCATAACGGGAATCCGCCAGAGCGGAGGCAGCCAGTTCGCAATGGAAGTTGGCCACCTCCCTGCGCCACATCAGGCCTTCGTGGTCCGGCAGGGCGCCGGCAACCTCTATGGCCTTGGCCCAATCCTTCTCCTGCTGGTAAATCTCAAGCAGGTAACGCAGCGCCATGTCCTTCTCGCGGGTGTCGCGAAGCTTAAGGAAAACCGCTTCAGCGCGGTCCAGCAGGCCCGCCTTGAGGAAATCCTGGCCCAACTCGGCGAGAGCCTGCAGGCGCTGATCCTCGTTCAGGTCCTCCCTATCCACCAGGATCTGGTGCATGCGGATCGCCCGATCGGTTTCACCGCGGCGGCGGAACAGGCTGCCCAGCGCGAAGTGCAGCTCAATGGTTTGCGGGTCGATGCGCACCGCTTCTATGAAGGCATCGATGGCCTTGTCCTGCTGTTCGTTCAGCAGGAAATTGAGCCCCGCAAAATAGGAACGCGGCAAGGCCCGCGACTCCTTGACGACCTGCTTGATATCAATACGCGCAGCCAGCCAACCAAGGGCAAAGAACAGCGGCAGCGCAAGCAGCCACCAGAATTCGATTTCCATTTATCTCAGAGCGTCTCGGGCGCCTGGGCCTCGGCCACAGGAACATTCGGCTCGGGGCGGCTGCGCTCGGCCCGATCCAACTGCCGCTTCAGGCGGGAAATCTCCCGACGCTGGCGCAGCAAGGAAGCAAAGGTGGCCGTAACGCCCAGCAGCGCGCCGGCAGAAAAGCTCACCAAGATGACAAAGACAACTGGCAATTGCCATTCGCCGCCAAAGAAGAAGCGCAGACTGGCGAGCTGATCATTCTTGATCGCGAAACCGAACAAGAGGAAAAACAACAGCAATCGAAGGATCCACATTACGAGGCGCATGGGTCGGCATTATCCCCGAGCAGATGACAAAAAAGAAGGCGGCCGCAGCCGCCTTCCCTGACACTTCTCACAACCGATTGCCGCGCGGTCACTCGCTGCCATCCACCCGCTCGCGCAACTCCTTGCCGGCCTTGAAATGGGGCACATGCTTCTCCGGCACATGCACCTTCTCCCCCGACTTGGGATTGCGACCGACGCGAGGCGGACGATAGTTCAGCGCAAAACTCCCGAACCCGCGGATCTCGATGCGATCACCGCGCGCGAGCGCATCGGTCATCGCATCGAGAATCATCTTGACCGCGTAATCGGCATCCTTTGCGACCAGCTGGGGAAAACGCGCCGCCAGCTGGGCGATCAGCTCCGATTTGGTCATGATCCGGTCGAGTTACTGCTTTTGTTCGTTCAGCTTGGCCTTGAGCAGGGCACCCAGGTTGGTGGTGCCGCTGGCAGCGGAGCTTTCCGACGCAAGCTTGTTCATCGCTTCGGACTGCTCGACCTGGTCCTTGGCACGGATGGAGAGGTTGATCGAACGGGTCTTGCGATCCACGTTGATGATCAGGGCCTCGACCTCGTCGCCTTCCTTCAGCACAGTGGTGAGGTCATCCACGCGATGGGCAGCCGCTTCGGAAGCACGCAGGTAGCCTTCGACTTCGTCGCCCAGGGAGATCACCGCACCACGGGCTTCCACTGACTTCACGGTGCCCCGGACCAGGCTGTTCTTCTCGTGGGTTGCGATGAAGTTGGTGTACGGGTCGCCTTCCAGCTGCTTGATGCCCAGCGAAATGCGCTCGCGCTCGACGTCGATCGCCAGCACCACGGCTTCGACTTCGTCGCCCTTCTTGAACTTGCGCACGGCCTCTTCGCCGGTTTCGCTCCAGGACAGGTCGGACAGGTGCACCAGACCATCGATGCCGCCTTCCAGGCCGATGAACACGCCGAAGTCGGTGATGGACTTGATCTGGCCGCGGACCTTGTCGCCCTTCTTGTGGTTGATGGCGAAATCGTCCCACGGGTTGGACATGCACTGCTTCATGCCCAGGGAAATGCGGCGACGGTCTTCGTCGATCTCGAGAATCATCACTTCGACTTCGTCGCCCAGCTGGACGACCTTGGTCGGATGGATGTTCTTGTTGGTCCAGTCCATTTCGGACACGTGAACCAGACCTTCGATACCTTGCTCGACTTCAACGAAAGCACCGTAGTCGGTGATGTTGGTGACCTTGCCGAACAGGCGGGTTCCCTGCGGGTAGCGGCGGGAGATGCCGACCCACGGATCTTCGCCCAGTTGCTTCAGACCCAAGGAAACACGGTTCTTTTCCTGGTCGAACTTGAGCACCTTGGCTTCGATTTCGTCGCCGACGTTGAGCACTTCCGACGGGTGACGCACACGGCGCCAAGCCAGGTCGGTGATGTGCAGCAGGCCGTCGATACCGCCCAGATCAACGAACGCACCGTAGTCGGTGATGTTCTTGACGATACCCTTGACGACGGTACCTTCCTTCAGGTTTTCAAGCAGCTTCTGGCGCTCTTCGCCCATGGACTCTTCGAGCACAGCGCGGCGGGAGACGACCACGTTGTTGCGCTTGCGGTCGAGCTTGATGACCTTGAACTCGTATTCCTTGCCCTCGTACGGGGAGGTGTCCTTGACCGGACGCATGTCCACCAGCGAACCCGGCAGGAAGGCGCGGATGCTGTTGGTCATGACGGTCAGACCACCTTTGACGCGACCGGTGATCACGCCCTTCACCAGGGTGCCCTCGTTCAGCGCCTTCTCGAGATCATTCCAGGCAGCAATGCGCTTGGCCTTGTCGCGGGACAGGCGGGTCTCGCCATAGCCGTCTTCCAGCGCCTCGATGGCGACGTGGATGAAATCGCCCGGATTGACTTCGAGTTCGCCGCGGTCGTTGCGGAACTCGTCGATGGGCACATAGCTTTCGGACTTCAGGCCGGCATTGACGACCACGAAATTCTGGTCAATGCGCACGACTTCGGCGGTGATTACTTCACCGGCACGCATTTCCTGCAGTGCAAGGCTTTCTTCGAAGAGGGCGGCAAAACTTTCCTGGGAGGAAACAGGAGTGGCAGTGGACATAAGGAAAAGAACCCAAAACTACCCTTGCGGGCAGCGATGTATGTGAATTGAACACCGATGCGGCCGGCTCGCAGCCGGCTGGGCACCACGTTTTCAGCCGGCAGCTTCGGCCGCAGGATTCCTGACGAAATCAACGACGAAAGCCACAGCCTCCTCAACCCCTTTGGAGGTCGTATCGAGGAGAACCGCGTCCGGCAACTTCAACAGGGGCGCTACCGAGCGGGCCGCATCGCGCGCATCCCTGTCCCGGAGGTCCTGTAAAAGACTTTCCATAGTAGCAGGCAAGCCCTTTTCCATCAACTGCTTATAGCGCCGTTCAGCGCGGGACTCCACCGATGCCGTCAGGAAGACCTTGTGAGCCGCGTCAGGGAATACCACCGAGCCCATGTCTCGCCCTTCGGCCACCAGGCCGGGGGCTCGCCGGTAGTGGCGCTGACGGTCCAGCAAGGCGGCACGCACCGCGCCCAGCACAGCCACCTTGGACGCGCCTGCGGAACACGCTTCGGTGCGGATATCGTCCGTAACGTCGTCGGCGTCGAACCACACCCTCCCCCCCTCGAAACGCGCCGGTAGCGTCGCGGCCAACGCAGCCAGGCGAGGCTCATCGTCCAGCGCCACTCCGGCGCGCATCGCGGCGAGCGCGACGAGGCGGTACAGCGAGCCGCTGTCCAGGTAGTTGTAGGCGAGCGCTTCTGCAACGCGCGCAGCGACCGTGCCCTTGCCGGAGGCGGACGGGCCGTCGATCGCCACCACCGGCACCGGCGTGGTGACCTCAGCATAGGCATCGAAGTAGCCCGGGAAGGTCTTGTTCACACAGCGCGGATCGTTGATGCGGATGTCGCAGTCGCCCAATGCTGCCAGCGAGAAGCACATCGCCATGCGGTGATCGTCGTAGGTGTCTATCGCCGCAGGCTGCAGCACCGCCGGCGCGACGATGCGCAGGCTGTCCGGCCGCTCGTCTACTTCCGCTCCCAGCTTGCGTAGCTCAGTGGCCATCGCCGCGATGCGGTCGGTTTCCTTGACCCGCCAGCTGGCGATGTTGCGCAGAGTGCAGGGACCGTCGGCGAAAAGTGCGGCGACCGCCAGCGTCATCGCTGCGTCCGGGATGTGATTCAGGTCGAGATCGAAGGCGCGCAGGCGGCCATTCGCCGGTGCGCTGGCTTCTATCCAGTTCTCGCCCATGTTTACGGTCGCGCCCAGTTCGGCCAGCGCTTCGGCGAAACGAACATCGCCCTGGATGCTGTTACGCCCCACGCCCTCAACCCGTACCGGCCCGCCACCGATGGCGCCTGCCGCAAGGAAATAGGAGGCAGACGAAGCGTCGCCTTCCACGTAGATGCTGCCAGGACTGGTATAGACGGCTTTGCCCGGCACGATGAAGCGCTGCCATTCCTCCCGTTCGACGGTGACACCGAAACGCTGCATCAGCGCCAGGGTAATCGCGATGTAGGGCTTGGAAATCAATTCGCCCACCACTTCGACCACCGTCTCCTCGCCGGTCAGTGGCAGCGCCATCAGCAGGGCGGTCAGGAACTGGCTGGATACGTCGCCACGGACCTGCACCACACGGCCCGCGCGTATCTCCGCCGGCTTCACGCGCAAGGGAGGAAAACCCTCCTGTCCTTCGTAGTGGATCTCGGCGCCGAGTTGCCGCAACCCATCGACCAGGTCGCCGATGGGCCGTTCGTGCATCCGGGGCACGCCGGAGAGCCGATAGTCGCCCCCTGCGAGCGCGAGCACCGCGGTCAGCGGACGGAAAGCGGTGCCGGCATTGCCGAGGAACAGGTCCGCCTGCTTGACCGGCAGCGTGCCGCCGGTGCCACTCACCCGGTAGCGGCCATCCTCCTCGCATCGCCAGGTCACCCCTAGTTGCTGCAGGGCGTCCAGCATCCGGTCCACGTCGTCCGAAGCAAGCAAGTCGCGGATTTCGGTCTCGCCCCGCGCCAGCGCCGCCAGCAGCAGAACGCGGTTGGAAATGCTCTTGGACCCCGGCAGGCGCACGCAGCCGCGCGCCCCCAGCAGCGGGGGAAGATCGAGAAACTCCATGTCATTTACTCCGCGGTAATCGGCGGCGGCGCGTTGCGCTCGGCCCAGGCGTTGCGTGCACGCCGGGCCTCTTCGAACAGTTTTTCCAGGCGGTCGGCCTCGCCACCCAGCAACAGCGCGCGCAGGTAGGCCAGTTCAGCCAGGTATTGATCCAGTTCGGCCAGCAGCGCCTGCCGGTTCGCCATGCAGATGTCGCGCCACATTTCGGGATGGCTGCCGGCGATACGGGTGAAATCGCGGAACCCGCTGGCAGCGTGGGAAAACAGCAACTCGGCGTTGGCGCGGCCGGCGAGGTCATGGACCAGGCCAAAGGCGAGCAGGTGCGGCAGGTGGCTGACGGCGGCGAATACCCGGTCATGCTCTTGCGGCGCCATGTCCACCACGGTCGCGCCGCAAGCCTGCCACATGGCCCGGACCCGCTCGACCGCGGTCGGGTCGTTCTCCGACAGCGGCGTCAGCACCACCCGACGCCCGACGTAGAGTTCGGCGAAGGCCGCGTCCACTCCGCTCTTTTCGGCCCCGGCAATGGGATGCGCCGGCACAACGCGGGCGAGATGCGCGTCCAGGCGGCGATACACCGCCTCGATCACGTCCCGCTTGGTGCTGCCCGCATCGGTAATCAGCGTATCCGAGCCAAGATGCGGCGCCATCGCCTCCATGATGGCGTCGGTCTGCCCCACCGGCGCCGCCAGCAGGACCATATCGGCGTTCTGCAGCGCGCCAGCCCAGTCCTGCGCGATCTCGTCGATCACGCCCAGCGCGAGCGCATGCTCAAGCGCGGCCGGACTGCGGCCGATGCCCACCACTCGCTCCACCGCGCCAGCACGCTTGAGCGCCAACGCAACCGAGCCGCCGATCAGGCCGACCCCACAGACAACCAGTTTGCCGAGCAAAGCCATGTACGTCAGCCTGCCCTGGTTTCGGCGAGCGCCGCCCGCAGCGCATCGATGAAGCGCAGGTTTTCCTCCGGCAGACCTATGGTCACCCGCAGCCACTCGGGCATGCCGTAGCCAGCGATGGGGCGCACGATCACCCCCTGGCGCAGCAAGGCCGCATCCACCGCAGCAGCCTTGCCGGCGCGGAAGGTGAGGAAGTTACCAGCGGGGGGAATCCACTCCAGGCCCAATTCGTCCAGTGCCGCGCTGATCTGCGCCATGCCGCGGCGATTGAGATCGGCACTGCGGGCAATGAACTCCTGGTCGCCCAAGGCCGCCTCGGCCGCCACCAGCGCCAAGCTGGAGACATTGAAGGGTTGGCGCACCCGGTTCATCAGGTCGGCGACGTCCGGGTGGGTGAAGGCATAGCCAACGCGCAGTCCGGCCAAGCCGTAGGCCTTGGAGAAGGTTCGGGAGATCAGCAGGTTGGGGAAACGGGCCAGCCAGGCGATCGCGTCGTAGCACTGCGCTGGCGCCAGATATTCGGTGTAGGCCTCGTCCAGCACGACCAGCACGTCCGCCGGCACTCTCTGCAGAAAGGCTTCCAGCGTCTCGCCCGGCAGGAAGGTACCGGTGGGGTTGTTGGGATTCGCGACGAAGACGACGCGGGTGTCGCAATCGATGGCTTCCGCCATCGCGTCCAGGTCATGCCCGTAGGCCACGGCCGGCACTTCCACACAGCGCGCACCGGCGGCGTTGGTCGCCAACGGATAAACGGCGAAGGCGTGCTGGGAAAACACTGCCGCATCGCCCGGCCGCAGGAAGCTGGAGGCAACCAGTTCGAGGATGTCGTTCGAGCCGTTGCCGAGCACGATCTGCTCCGGCCTCACACCATGCCGGGCGGACAAGGCCGCCTTCAGCGCGAAACCATTGCCATCGGGGTAGCGCGCCACCTCGGCCAGCGCATCGACGATGGCCTGCCGGGCGGCCGGGCTCATGCCCAGCGGATTCTCATTGGAAGCAAGCTTGACGATGCCGGACTCCGGCATGCCCATTTCCCGCGCAAGCTCGGAGGTCGGTTTGCCCGGCTGATAGGGCCGGATGGCGCGGATGTATTCCGGGGCGCGGCTGGCGACGCTCATGCGCAACTCCTGTCCTCGGGGTTCAGATCGCGGCGACGGGGTAGGAGCCCAACACCTTCACGAAGGCCGCGCGCTCGTCCAGTTCATTCAGGGCGGCGGCCACCGCCGGCTCCTCACGGTGTCCCTTCACATCAGCGTAGAACACGTATTCCCACAAGCCACCGCCGGCGGGCCGGGACTCCAGCTTGGTCATGTCCACCCCGTGCCGGGCCAGCGGCTCCAGCAACGTGTGCATGGCACCGGGACGATTACGCGCGGAGAAAACGAAGGAGGTCTTGTCGTCGCCGGAGGGGCCGGCATCATGAGTTGCAATCACCAGGAAACGGGTGGTGTTGTCCGGCGCGTCCTCGATGTTGGCCGCCAGCTTGTTCAAGCCATACAACTCGCCCGCCGCCTCGCCGGCAACAGCGCAGGATTCGGGGTCCTCAGAAGCCAGGCGGGCCGCCTCTGCATTGCTCGCCACCGGCACCCTCAGCACGCCACCGAGGTTACGGTTTAGCCATTCGTGGCACTGAGCCAGCGACTGGGAATGGGAATACAGGCGCTTGACCGCCCCCAGATCAACCGCGCGCGACAGCAGATGCTGGTGGATACGCAGCTTGAGTTCGCCGCAGATCTTCAACGGATTCGCCAGCAGCAGATCCAGGGTGACGTTCACCGCGCCCTCGGTGGAGTTCTCCACTGGCACCACCGCATAGTCGGCGTGGCCGGCCTCGACCGCACGGAACACGTCCTCGATCGACGCCAGCGGCAGGAAGTCCGGCGCGCTGCCGAAATGCTTGCGGCTGGCGCTCTCGGAGAAGGTTCCGGCAGGGCCGAGGTAAGCCACCCGCAGCGGCTTCTCGAGCCCCAGGCAGGCGGACATGATCTCACGGAAGATCTTCTGCACCGCCTTGTCCGGCAACGGGCCGGGGTTGGCGTCGCCCAGGCGGCGCAGCACCTGCGCCTCCCGCTCTGGGCGATAGAGATTGCCTTGCTTGACTTCGCCGATGCGCTGCGCGCACTGCGCCCGCTCCGCCAGGCGCGCCAGTATCTCGCCGTCCAGTTGATCGATGCGCTTGCGCAGATTCAGCAGTTCGTCGCTCATGCCGCCCTCCTCTCGCCTTCAGCCCTTGCGTGCGGCGAAGTCGCGCATGAAATCCACCAGCGCCTGCACGCCTTCCAGCGGCATGGCGTTGTAGATGGAGGCGCGCATGCCACCGACCGACTTGTGGCCCTTCAGCTGGGCCAGCCCGGCTTCCTTGCTTGCGGCGAGGAAAGCGTCGTTGAGCGATTCGTCGCGCAGGAAGAAGGTCACGTTCATGCGCGAGCGGCAGCTGGCATCCACCCGGGTTTGGTAGAACTCGCAGCTGTCCAGGAAGCCGTACAGCAGCTTCGCCTTGGCGATGTTGCGCTGCTCGATACCGGCGACGCCGCCCTGGCGCTTCAGCCACTGGAACACCAGGCCGGCGATGTAGATGGCGTAGGTCGGCGGCGTGTTGTACATCGAGCCGGCTTCGGCCACCGTCTTGTAGTCGAAGGCGCTGGGACAATGCGCTGCGGCGTGACCCAGCAGGTCATCACGCACGACGACGATGGTGAGACCGGCCGGGCCGATGTTCTTTTGCGCGCCGCCGAACAGCAGTCCGTATTTAGAGACGTCCACCGGCCGCGACAGGATGTGGGAGGAAACATCCGCCACCACGGGCACCTCCGCACGGCCGATGCGGGCGAGATCCACCTCGAAGGGGTATTCCAGCCCGCCTATGGTCTCGTTGGTGCAGGTGAAGAGATAGGCCGGATCGGCCGACAGCTGCCAGCTTTCCAACGGCGGCACGGTGGTGTAGCCGCTGGCCTCGGAGGTGGCGGCCACGTGCACGTCACCGTAACGCAAGGCCTCCTTGCGCGACTTCACCGACCAGGAGCCGGTCAGCACATAGTCCGCCCTGCCCTTGCTGCCCATCAGGTTGAGCGGAATGATGGCGTTCTCGCCGATCGCCCCGCCCTGCATGAACAGCACCTTGTAGTTGTCCGGCACCGCCATCAGTTCGCGCAGGTCGGCCTCGGCGGCCTCGGCGATGGAGACGAACTCCTTGCCACGGTGGCTCATCTCCATGACGCCCATGCCGGCGCCATGCCAGTCCAGCATTTCCTCCGCGGCCTGGCGCAGCACTTCTTCCGGCAGCGCGGCCGGGCCTGCGCTGAAATTCCACACGCGGCTCATGCTTCGCTCCCTTCGTCGCCAGCCTCGGGCGCCGCGCCCTCCTGGCCTTCGCCTTCTTCGCCGCCGAGTTCGCCGTCTTCCAGTTCATCGGCCTCGGACTCCGCGACCTTCTCGATGCCGGCGAGGTAAGTGCCTTCGTCCAGATTGATCAGCGTCACGCCTTGGGTAGCGCGGCCGAGTTCGCGGATGTCCTGCACCTTGGTGCGGATCAACACCGCACCAGTGGAGATCAGCATGACTTCGTCGGTCGGGTCCACCAGCACCGCGCCGACCAGACGGCCATTACGGTCGGAGGTCTGGATGGCGATCATGCCCTTGGTGCCACGGCCGTGGCGGGTGTACTCGGCCACCGGCGTGCGCTTGCCGTAGCCGTTCTCGGTGGCGGTGAGCACCGACTGGGTCTCGCCCTTGGCCACCAGCATGGCGATGACCTTCTGCCCATCCTCCAGCATCATGCCGCGCACGCCGCGGGCACCACGGCCCATCGGCCGCACGTCGCTCTCGGCGAAACGCACCGCCTTGCCGGCGTCGGAGAACAGCATCACGTCGCATTCGCCATCGGTGATGGCGACGCCGATCAGGTGGTCGCCATCGTCCAGGTCCACCGCGATGATGCCCGCCTTGCGCGGGTTGGCGAAGGCGGTCAGCGCGGTCTTCTTCACCGTGCCTTCGGAGGTGGCCATGAAGACGAAGTGCTCCTCGTCGAAGGCTTGCACCGGCAGCACTGCGGTGATTTTCTCCCCTTCCACCAGCGGGAACAGATTGACGATGGGCTTGCCGCGGGAGTTGCGGGCGCCTTCCGGCACCTCGTACACCTTCAGCCAGTAGGCCCGGCCACGGCTGGAGAAACACAGCACGGTGTCGTGGGTGTTGGCGACGAAGAGGTGGTCGATGAAGTCTTCATCCTTCATCGAGGTGGCCTGCTTGCCGCGACCACCGCGACGCTGGGCGCGGTAGTCGGCCAAGGGCTGGCGCTTAAAGTAGCCGGTGTGGGACAGCGTCACCACCATGTCTTCCGGCGTGATGAGGTCTTCGATATTGATCTCGGAGGTGCTCATCACCAACTCTGAGCGGCGCGGATCGCCGAACTGGGTGCGGATCGCCTCCAGTTCCTCGACGATGATCGCGGTGATGCGCTCCGGCCGCGCCAGGATGTCCAGCAGGTCGGTGATGATGTCCATCACCTCGCGGTACTCGGCGACGATCTTGTCCTGCTCCAGGCCGGTCAGGCGCTGCAGGCGCAGTTCCAGGATGGCCTGGGCCTGCACGTCGGACAGGCGGTAGCCCTGGTCGGAAAGGCCGAACAGCGGATCCAGCCCTTCCGGCCGGTAGCTGTCGGCCAGGCCGCGAGCCAGCATCTCTTCCACCAACGGCGAGCGCCAGGTGCGCTCCATCAGGCCGCGCTTGGCGTCGGCCGGCGTAGGCGCCGCCTTGATCAGGGCGATGATCTCGTCCACGTTGGACAGCGCCACTGCCAGGCCTTCCAGGATGTGGCCGCGGTCGCGCGCCTTGCGCAGTTCGAAGATGGTGCGGCGGGTGACGACCTCGCGACGGTGCTCCAGGAAGCACACCAGCATCTGCTTGAGGTTCAGCAGGCGCGGCTTGCCATCCACCAGCGCCACCATGTTCATGCCGAAGGTGTCCTGCAGCTGGGTGTGCTTGAACAGGTTGTTCAGCACCACTTCCGGCATCTCGTTGCGCTTGAGCTCGATCACCACCCGCATGCCGGACTTGTCCGACTCGTCGCGGATCTCGCTGATGCCCTCCACCTTCTTCTCGTTCACCAACTCGGCGATGCGCTCCAGCAGGGTGCGCTTGTTCACCTGGTAGGGCAGCTCGTCGACGATGATCGCCTGGCGGTCGCTGTTCTTGCCGATGTCCTCGAAATGGGTGCGGGCGCGCATCACCACCCGGCCGCGGCCGGTGCGATACCCTTCGTGCACCCCGTGCAGGCCGTAGATCAAGCCGGCGGTGGGGAAGTCCGGCGCCTTGACGATCTGGATCAGCGCCTCGATGTCGGTTTCCGGCTCGGCCAGCAGCTTCAGGCAGGCATCCACCACCTCGCCCAGGTTGTGCGGCGGAATGTTGGTCGCCATACCCACCGCGATGCCGGACGAACCGTTGATCAGCAGATTGGGGATGCGGGCCGGCAGGATCAGCGGCTCTTTCTCGGAACCGTCGTAGTTGGGGCCGAAATCGACGGTTTCCTTATCGATGTCCGCCAGCAGCTCATGGCCGATGCGGGCCATGCGGATTTCGGTGTAACGCATCGCCGCGGCGTTGTCGCCGTCGACCGAACCGAAGTTGCCCTGGCCATCGACCAGCATGTAGCGCAGGGAGAAATCCTGCGCCATGCGGACTATGGTGTCGTAGACAGCGGAGTCGCCGTGCGGGTGGTATTTACCGATGACGTCGCCGACGATACGGGCCGATTTCTTGTAAGCCCGGTTCCAGTCGTTCGACAGTTCGTGCATCGCGTAAAGAACGCGTCGATGTACCGGCTTGAGGCCATCCCGGGCATCCGGAAGCGCCCGCCCCACGATCACGCTCATCGCGTAATCCAGGTAGGAGTGGCGCATCTCCTCCTCGAGGCTGATCGGCAGCGTTTCCTTGGCGAACTGTGTCATGCTCGAAGGCGGTAGAACCCGCGTGAACCAAAAGCGTGCGATCTTAACACGCGGCGCCACCTGCCGGCCGGCCGCCCTGCCAGAGCCGCCCCGCTCGACCGCTCAAAGGGCTCCCCTGTGCCTCAGGAGCGCCACAGCATCCTCACGCCAGAACTGCAGCGCGCGGTAGTAGCCCTCCCACACGCACCCATTGCATCCACGGCCGCAACAGGTCGTCGGCACCGGCGGGGGCGACCGCAGGAACTGGACCTGCCCCGCGAGTGCGGCCTGCACGGCCGCCACCAGCGCCTCGGCTTCGGCCAGATTGCGCATGGGCCGGGCCAGCAGATCGGCTGACAGCCCCAAGACACCGGAAGCCGGCGCGCCGGCGGATGAAAATGACATCGCAGTTAGACGGGCAGTGCTGCCGCAAGAATGGGGAACGCAAATCTAGCACGGCGAAAAAAGTTCCCATCTGGCTCTTGAAAACACTTTTCGCGCCCCCACGTACCCGCCCGTGGAAGACGTAAATTAGGGAGCAGACATGCAGGATCCGAATCAGACCCCCAAGGCGACAGCGGAACTCGAGCAACAGGCGGCGCCCGTCGAGGCTCCTGCCAGCGAGGAAACGAATCAGGCGGAAATCATGCCCAGCCTGGAAGAAAGTCTGCGCCAGGCGGAGCTGAAGGCAGCAGAGCATTACGACGCCTGGCTGCGCGCCAAGGCCGAGGGCGAGAACATCCGCCGCCGGGCCCAGGAAGACATCGCCAAGGCCTCCAAATTCGCCGCCGAGAAGTTCGCTGGCGCCATGGTGCCGGTGAAGGACAGCCTGGAAGCCGCACTGGCGGTGGAGAACCAGACCGTCGAGAAGATGCGCGAAGGGGTCGAACTCACCCTCAAGCAGCTCGTTTCCGCCTTCGAAGGCGCCGGCCTGAGCGAAGAAAACCCGCTCGGCCAGAAGTTCGACCCGAACAAGCACCAGGCCATCAGCGCGATCGAGGCCGAGGGCGAGCCCAACACCGTCATCAACGTGCTGCAGAAAGGTTATCTGCTGCATGAGCGCGTGATCCGCCCGGCCCTGGTCGTCGTTTCCAAGGCAAAGGGCTGAACGACGGCGGCTTGAAAGCGCCCGTCGGCACCCCATATTCGAATCAAGTCGGACGGCGCAGGCCGGTCCTCAACGAATCCGGAAATCTGAAAGGAAACAATCATGGGCAAGATCATCGGCATCGACCTCGGCACCACCAACAGCTGCGTTTCCGTGATGGAAGGCGGCAAGCCCAAGGTCATCGAGAACTCTGAAGGCGCGCGCACCACGCCGTCCGTCGTCGCCTACGCGGAAGACGGCGAGATCCTGACCGGCGCGCCTGCCAAGCGGCAGGCGGTCACCAACGCCAAGAACACCCTGTTCGCAGTCAAGCGCCTGATCGGTCGCCGCTTCGAAGAGAAGGAAGTGCAGAAGGACATCGACCTGATGCCCTACACCATCACCAAGGCCGACAACGGTGACGCCTGGGTGGAAGTGCGTGGCAAGAAGATCGCCCCGCCGCAGGTTTCCGCCGAAGTGCTGCGCAAGATGAAGAAAACCGCCGAGGACTACCTCGGCGAGGAAGTGACCGAGGCGGTCATCACCGTGCCGGCCTACTTCAACGACAGCCAGCGCCAGGCCACCAAGGACGCCGGCCGCATCGCCGGCCTGGAAGTGAAGCGCATCATCAACGAGCCGACCGCCGCCGCGCTCGCCTTCGGCATGGACAAGAAGCCGGGCGATTCCAAGATCGCGGTGTATGACCTCGGTGGCGGCACCTTCGACATCTCCATCATCGAGATCGCCGACCTCGACGGCGAGCACCAGTTCGAAGTGCTGGCCACCAACGGCGACACCTTCCTCGGCGGCGAGGATTTCGACCAGCGCATCATCGACTACATCGTCACCGAGTTCCAGAAGGAACAGGGCGTGGACCTGAAGAAGGACGTGCTCGCGCTGCAGCGCCTGAAGGAAGCCGCCGAAAAGGCCAAGATCGAGCTGTCCTCCAGCGCCCAGACCGAAATCAACCTGCCCTACATCACCGCTGACGCCACCGGCCCGAAGCACCTGGCGCTGAAGATCACCCGCGCCAAGTTCGAATCCCTGGTGGAAGACCTGATCGAGCGCTCCATCGAGCCCTGCCGCGTCGCGCTGAAGGACGCCGGCGTGAAGGTCTCGGACATCGATGACGTCATTCTGGTCGGCGGCCAGACACGCATGCCCAAGGTGATGGAGAAGGTGAAGGAGTTCTTCGGCAAGGATCCTCGCCGTGACGTGAACCCGGACGAAGCCGTGGCCGTGGGCGCCTCCATCCAGGGTGGCGTGCTGCAGGGCGAGGTGAAGGACGTGTTGCTGCTGGACGTCACCCCGCTGTCGCTGGGCATCGAAACCCTGGGCGGCGTCATGACCAAGCTGATCCAGAAGAACACCACCGTACCGACCAAGGCCAGCCAGGTGTTCTCCACCGCCGACGACAACCAGAGCGCGGTCACCATCCATGTGCTGCAGGGCGAGCGCGAGATGGCCTCCGGCAACAAGAGCCTGGGCCAGTTCAACCTGGAGGGCATCCCGCCGGCACCGCGCGGCACGCCCCAGATCGAAGTCATCTTCGACATCGACGCCAACGGCATCCTGCACGTGTCGGCCAAGGACAAGGCCACCGGCAAGGAGAACAAGATCACGATCAAGGCCAACTCCGGCTTGTCCGAGGACGAGATCCAACGCATGGTGCAGGACGCCGCCGCGCACGCCGAGGAAGACAAGAAGGCCCACGAGTTGGTGGACACCCGCAACCAGTGCGACGCCCTGGTGCACTCGGTGAAGAAGGCGCTGGCCGAACACGGCGACAAGGTCGCGGCCGACGAGAAGGCCAAGATCGAGACCGCCCTGGCCGAGGCCGAAGAAGCGCTGAAGAGCAACGACAAAGACACCATCGAAGCCAAGAGCCAGGCACTCGCCATGGCCAGCCAGAAGCTGGGCGAGCAGATGTATGCCCAGGCTCAGGCGGAAGGCGGCGCCCAGCCGGGCGCGGCGGCCGGCGGCTCCAGCAGCAGCAAGGCTGACGACGCCGACGTGGTGGACGCGGAGTTCACCGAGGTGAAGGACAAGAAGTAAGGCCCCGCCGGGCAGTACCCCTGGCCGAGCTTGCGCCGGAGCCTCTCCGGTGCTCGCTCGGCCTTTGCATGACGTAGCCTGAGCGAGAAACCATGTCGAAAAGGGATTACTACGAAGTCCTCGGCGTCAATCGCGATGCCGGCGACGACGAGATCAAGAAGGCCTACCGCAAGCTGGCCATGAAGTTCCACCCGGACCGCAATCCGGACAACAAGGAAGCCGAGGAAAAATTCAAGGAGGCCAAGGAAGCCTACGAGATGCTTTCCGACCCCCAGAAGAAGGCTGCCTACGACCGCTACGGCCATGCCGGCGTCGATCCCTCCATGGGCGGCGGCCAGCAGGGCTTCGACGGTTTCGCTGACGCCTTTTCCGACATCTTCGGCGACATCTTCGGCGGTGGAGGCGGCGGCGGACGGGGCCGTTCCAATGTCTATCGCGGCGCCGACCTGCGCTACAACCTCGAGATCACCCTAGAGGAAGCCGCTCGCGGCGCGGAGAAGACCATCCGCATCCCCACCGTCGAGGAATGCGAGACCTGCCACGGCAGCGGCGCCAAGCCCGGCACCCAGGCCAAGAGCTGCCCCACCTGCGGCGGCGCCGGCCAGGTCCGCATCCAGCAGGGCTTTTTCTCCATCCAGCAGACCTGCCCGAAATGCCACGGCAGCGGCCGCATCATTCCCGACCCCTGCCGCGACTGTAACGGCGCCGGCCGGGTGAAGAAGCAGAAGACGCTGGAAGTGAAGATCCCCGCGGGCATCGACGAAGGCATGCGCCTGCGTCACGCCGGTCACGGCGAACCCGGCGTGAATGGCGGCCCTCCGGGCGACCTCTACGTCGAGATCCACATTCGCCAGCATGCGGTGTTCCAGCGCGACCGCGACGATCTGCACTGCGAGATGCCGATCAGCTTCACCACCGCGGCCCTGGGCGGCGAGATCGAGATTCCGACACTGGACGGCATGGCCCGCCTGAAGATTCCCGCCGAAACCCAGAGCGGCAAGGTCTTCCGCCTTCGCGGCAAGGGCATCCGCAATGTGCGCAGTCAGGCACCTGGCGACCTGATGTGCCACGTGGTGGTGGAAACCCCGGTGAACCTCACCGACCGCCAGAAGGAACTGCTGCGGGAGTTCGAGGATGTTTCCAGTGGCGACGCCGAACGCCACAACCCCAAGGCCAAGTCCTGGATGGACAAGGTGCGGGATTTTTTCGCCACCTAAGTGGCTTGCGGCCGCGAGGTCAACAAAAAGGGGAGGCAAGCTGCCTCCCCTTTTTTTGCATCCGCGCTCCGCCCTGCGCAGATACCTGCCGCTATCCGCCTCAGCAGCGCCGGCTCAGTACAACCGCCTCACTCAGGCGCGCCGCCAGGTCGTCCCGGCTGCCGAATCCTCGAGTATCACGCCCGTGGCCAGCAGCTCGGCGCGGATACGGTCGGCGGCGGCATAATCCTTCGCCTTCTTCGCTGCTGCCCGCTCGGCGATCGCCTTCTCGATGGCCGCAGCATCCACGCCATCCGCCTCCCCGACCTCCGCCTGCAGGAAAGCGAGCGGCTCGCGCTGCAGCAGCCCCAGCACGCCACCCAGCGCACGCAGTTGCCCCGCCAACGCTGCGGAAGTGCCGCGATTCACCTCGTTGGCGAGATCGAACAGCACCGCGACCGCCTCCGCGGTGTTGAAGTCGTCGTCCATCGCGGCACGGAAGCGCTGGGCATGGGCCTCCTCCCAATCCACCTCCCCGTCGGCCGCCGCCACGTTCTTCAGGGCGGTATAGAGCCGCGTCAGCGCACTGCGGGCGTCTTCCAGATGGGCGTCGGAGTAGTTCAGCGGGCTGCGGTAATGGGCTCGCAGGATGAAGAAGCGGACCACCTCGGCGTCGTACTTCTTCAGCACGTCGCGGATGGTGAAGAAGTTACCGAGCGACTTCGACATCTTCTCGTCGTCCACCCGCACGAAACCGTTGTGCATCCAGTAGTTGACGAAGGCGTGATCATGCGCACCTTCGGACTGGGCGATCTCGTTCTCATGGTGGGGAAACTGCAGATCCTGTCCGCCACCGTGGATGTCGAAATGCTCGCCGAGCAGATCGGAGCTCATCGCCGAGCACTCGATGTGCCAGCCTGGCCGTCCCTCGCCCCAGGGCGAGGCCCATTTGGCATCCGCCGGCTCCTCTGCCTTGGCATGCTTCCACAGTACGAAGTCCAGCGGATCGTGCTTGTCGCCCGCCACATCCACCCGCTCGCCGGCGCGCAGTTCGTCCAGCGATTTGCCGGAGAGCCTGCCGTAGCCGGGGAACTTGCGCACCGCGTAGCAGACGTCCTGGTTCGCCGCCACATAGGCCAGGCCCTTCTGCTGCAGACGCTCGATCAGCGTGGTCATGCTGGCGATGTAGTCGGTGGCCCGGGGCTCGTGATCCGGCCGCAGCACGCCGAGGGCGTCGGCATCTTCATGCATCGCCGCGATGAAACGGTCTGTCAGCGCCCGCAGGCTCTCGCCCTTTTCGCCGGCACGGCGGATGATCTTGTCGTCGATGTCGGTGATGTTGCGCACATAGGTCACCGCATAATTGCTCGCCCGCAGCCAGCGCGCCACCATGTCGAAAGCGACCATCACCCGGGCATGGCCGAGATGGCAGTAGTCATACACCGTCATCCCGCAAACGTACATCCGCACCTTGCCAGGCTCGATGGGTTGGAAAACTTCCTTGCTGCGCGAGAGGGTGTTGTAGATGGAAAGCATGCCGTCGGACCAAACAGATAAGGACAACAAGTCGGATGAAACCCGCGAAAAAAAGCGGGCCCGACCGGACCCGCCCTGCTCCAGCCTCACGCGGGGGAGGCTCTTGATTGTGGGAGTGTGGGGGTATTGATAAAATGCCCCGTTCCGTTCTCCGCATATTCTCTGAATATCAAAGCAGTATAGCACAATGAGAATCCGCCCCTCCCTCGCCTCGGGCGCGTTGAGCGTGGCCTTGCTCGTCGGTATGGCGCCTGTCCAGGCGGCCGACGGCGTCAAGGAGATGCAGTCCCTCATTCGTGCAGGCAAGCCCGCCGAAGCCCTCTCCCGGGCGGACAAACTGATCTCTGCCAGCCCCCGCGATCCGCAACCGCGCTTCCTGAAGGGCGTTGCGCTGGCCGAACTGGGCAAGCGCGACGAAGCCATCGCCGTCTTCCAGCAGTTGACGCAGGACTTTCCCGCCCTGCCCGAGCCCTACAACAACCTCGCCGTGCTCTACGCTCAGCAGAAGGAGTACGACAAGGCCCGGACAACGCTGGAACGAGCGCTGCGCACGCACCCCAGCTACGCCACCGCGCATCAGAATCTGGGAGACCTTTACGCCCAACTCGCCACGCAGGCCTATGGCAAGGCGCTGCAGATAGACAGCGCCAAGAGCGGGGAGCAATCCGCCCGGCTTGCGCTGCTGGCAGAAATGACGCCAGCGGCTTCCGCACCGCCGCCGCAACAGCTGGCAGCAGCCCTGCCCGCGCCCGTCCTGCCGGAGAAACCGCCCGAGAAGGCGGTGGAGAAACCGGCGCCGGAGGCAAAGGCCGAACCGAAACCGGCGGCAGCCCCTGTTGCGCCTGTAACTCCGCAGAAAACGCCGGCCGTCGAAACGCCTCGTCCCCCCACCCCCCCGCAGCCTGCGCCTGAGCGCCCAGCACCGCCCAAGCCAGCGGAGCCGCCCGCCAGCCCGCCGGCGGCGAATCCGGCCAAGCAGCAGGAGGCCACGGTAGTGAAAGCAGCCGAAGCCTGGGCCAAAGCCTGGTCCACCCAAGACGTGAAGGGCTATCTCAGCCACTACGACCGCGACTTCCAGGTGCCGAACAACCGGCCTCGACAGGAATGGGAACGCGAGCGCGAGCAGCGCATCGCCCGCCCGGGGGCAATCTCGGTGGAAATCGAGAATGCGCGCGTCAGCCTGAATGGCGATAAAGCCACGCTGCGCTTCCGCCAGCATTACCGCTCCAGCGGCTTCAACGGCTCCACCAACAAGACGCTGGAGTTCGTCCGCCGCGGCGAGCAATGGCGCATCCTGCGTGAAAGCGTGGGGAATTGAGCATGAGAGCCCGCGCCCTGCGCCCCTTCTTGCTCGCCATCCTTACGACTGCCAGCCTGCTGGCGCCCGTCAGCCATGCCGCGCCATCCGACCGCAAGATCTCGGACGCCGGCCCCGAAGCCGCGCTCCAGGTCATCTTCGGCGAGATCGAGACCAACCGCCTGGACGCAGCCTTCGATCGCACCGAGGCGCTGCTTCAGGCCTATCCCAACTTCCGCCTGGCACATCTCATCAAGGGCGACTTGCTGCTCGCCCGCGCCCGGCCGCTCGCCGCCTTCGGCAATGCCGACGGCGGCGAGCCTCAACTTGAAGGGCTGCGCGAAGAAGCCGCCGCCCGGCTGCGCGCCTACCAGGAGCGCCCGCGCCAGGATTACGTGCCGCGCTACCTGCTGCAGATGGAGCGCGACCAGCGCTACGCGGTCGTGGTCGACACCAAGCGCGCCCGGCTCTACGTCTATCGGAACGATAACGGCAAGCCGCGCTTCGTCGCCGACTTCTACGCCAGTCACGGCAAAGCCGGCGCGGAGAAGGTCAAGGAAGGCGACAACCGCACGCCACTCGGCGTCTATCACGTCACCTCCTTTATCTCGCCCGCCCGACTGCCCGACTTCTACGGCAGCGGAGCCTTCCCGATCAATTACCCGAATGACTGGGACAAACGCCTGGGCCGCACCGGGCACGGCATCTGGCTGCACGGCACGCCCAGCGACACCTACGCCCGCCCGCCCAAGGCGTCGGAAGGCTGCGTGGTGCTGGCTAACCAGGATCTTTCCGCCCTGGCCAACTACATCGAGCCCGGCCTCACCCCCGTCATCATCAGCAACGAAATCGAATGGCTGTCGCTGGACGACTGGCAGGCGCAGCGCAGCAGCCTCAACCAGGCGATAGAGACCTGGCGCAGCGACTGGGAAGGGAACGACGTCGAGCGCTATCTCTCTCACTACTCGGATGACTTCCGCGGCGACAAACTGGACCACGCCAGCTGGATGGCACAGAAGCGCCGGGTGGCTGCCAACCGAGGGCCGGCTAAGATCACGGTGGACAAGCTCAGCATGTTCCGCAACCCGGGCAAGGACGAGATGGTCGTGGTCACCTTCGAGCAGGAATTCCGCACCGACAAGCACACCGACAAGATGCGCAAGCGGCAGTACTGGAAACGCGAAGGCAGCCGCTGGAAGATCGTCTTCGAAGGCGCCGCCTGAGCGCCAACCCTCTTCACCAAACCGGAGCGACAATGAAACGCCTTTTTGCCCGCATCCTCTGCCTCGTCGCGCTGCTCTCCGCACTCGGCGCGGCTCATGCAGCCAACCCTTACGTGGAGTTGGAAACCGACCAGGGCAACGTCGTCCTCGAGCTCTATCCGGACAAGGCGCCGAAGACGGTGGAGAACTTCCTCCAATACGTGCGCGACGGCCACTACGTCGGCACCATCTTCCACCGCGTGATCCCCGGTTTCATGGTCCAGGGTGGCGGCTTCGACGCCAGCATGCGGGAGAAATCCACCCGCCCGCCAATCGAGAACGAAGCCCGCAATGGCCTCAAGAACGACGTCGGTACCATTGCCATGGCGCGCACGCCGGCGCCCCACTCCGCCTCCGCGCAGTTCTTCATCAACGTTGCCGCCAATCGCTTCCTGGACTATCCGTCTTCGGATGGCTGGGGTTACGCGGTTTTCGGCAAGGTGGTGCGCGGCATGGACGTCATCAGCGCCATCACCCGGGTCCCTACCCGCAACCTCGGCATGCACCAAAACGTACCGGTCACCCCGGTCATGATCCGCGGCGCCCGCGTCCTCGACGCCCTGCCCCCCGCCGCGGCCAGCAAGCCCTGAAGCGCGGCTCAGGCCGCCTTTCGTCGAACAACCAACACATCAGGAGCCCCATCATGGCAGTCAAGCTGCATACCAACCACGGCGTCATCACCCTTGAACTGGACGCCGAAAAGGCCCCCGTCACCGTCGAAAACTTCCTCGCCTATGTGGAAGCCGGCCACTACGACAACACCGTGTTCCACCGCGTGATCGACGGCTTCATGATCCAGGGCGGCGGCTTCGAACCCGGCATGAAGCAAAAGCCCACCCGTGATCCGATCAAGAACGAAGCCGACAACGGCCTGAAGAACGACCGCGGTACCATCGCCATGGCCCGCACCCAGGCACCGCACTCCGCGTCCGCCCAGTTCTTCATCAACGTGGCCGACAACGACTTCCTCAACTTCCGCTCCCCCGACCTCCAGGGCTGGGGATATTGCGTGTTCGGCAGAGTGAGCGAGGGCCTGGACGTGGTGGACAAGATCCGCACGGTCAAGACCGGCTCCAGCGGCTTCCACCAGGACGTGCCCAAGGAAGACGTGATCGTCGAGCGCGCCGAGATCGTCTGACGGTGCAGTCCGCGCCGCAACAAGCCGCGAGCATCACGGGAGCGGCGCCCGCCGCCGCTCCCGCCCTTTTCCTGTCCGATCTGCATCTCTCGGACGATCACCCGGAAACCGTTGCCGCCTTCCTCGGCTTCCTCGCCGGACCGGCGCGCCAGGCCGCCAGCGTCTGGATACTGGGTGACCTCTTCGAATACTGGGCTGGCGACGACGACCTCGCCGCCCCGCTGAACGCCACAATCTGCGAGGCGCTGCGCGCACTTGCGGACACCGGCGTGCAACTGGCCTTCATGCGCGGCAACCGCGACGTGCTGATAGGCAGTGACTTTGCCCAGGCGGCCGGCCTGCGCCTGCTGTCCGACCCCTGCGAGATCCTCATCGACGGCCACCGGCTTCTGCTCAGCCACGGCGACGCGCTCTGCACCGACGACCGCGCCTATCAGGCCTACCGCCGGCAGGTCCAGGATGCCGACTGGCAGCGCGCATTCCTCGCCCGGCCCCTGGCTGAGCGCAAGGCCTTCATCGAAAGCCTGCGTCAGCGCAGCGAGGAGGCCAAGCGGGAAAAAACGATGGCGATCATGGACGTCAATCCGGACGCCGTCGCCGGATTGCTGCGCGCCCATGGTGAGCCGCTGCTGATCCACGGCCATACCCACAGGCCGGCACAGCATCATCATGTTGTGGAAGGAAAGGACTGCGAACGCTGGGTGCTGCCGGACTGGCACGACAGCGCACGCTATCTGGAGTACTCGCACGGCGGCCTGAACCGCCGGGAGTGGAGACCGGCCTGAGCCGCGACGGCATTGCGCCGTCGCATCGCAGGTGCGACTCGATGACGCTCAGCGGCCGCGCAGTCCTCCGCTCAGATCCGCCTGCAGGTCCCCCACCGATTCCAGCCCGACAGCAATACGCAGCAGGCCATCGCTGATACCGGCAGCCGCCCGCGCTTCGGGGGAAATCCGGCCATGGGTCGTCGACGCAGGATGGGTGATGGTGCTCTTGGTATCGCCAAGGTTGGCGGTGATGGACAAGGTCTTGCAGGCATCCACCACTCGCCAGGCGGCCTCACGGCCTCCCCCGACCTCGAAGCTCACGATGGCACCGCCCGACTTTTGCTGCCGCATCGCCAGTTCATGCTGCGGATGCGAAGCCAGGCCGGGATAGAACACCCGCGCCACGCCCGGTTGAGCCTCCAGCCAGCCAGCCAGCGCAAGCGCATTGGCTGACTGTGCCTCCATGCGGATGCGCAAGGTTTCCAGGCCCTTCAGGATCACCCAGGCGTTGAAAGGCGACAGCGTCGGACCAGCAGTGCGCAGGAACTTGAACACCTCCTCGGTGATCGCCTTCGCGCCCGCCACCGCGCCGCCCAGCACCCGCCCCTGACCGTCCAGGTACTTGGTCGCGGAATGCACAACCACGTCCGCCCCCAGTGCCAACGGCTGTTGCAGGGCTGGCGTGCAGAAGCAGTTATCCACCGCCAGGACCGCACCCGCTTCGTGGGCGATTGCAGCCACCGCCGCAATGTCCACCACCTCGGTCAGCGGATTCGAGGGCGTTTCGATGAAGAACAGCTTGGTGCGCGGCTTGGCCGCTTCGCGGTAAGCGTTCAGATCGGTCGCCGGCACAAAGCTGGTCTCGATACCGAACTTGGCCATGATGGTGCCCAGCAACTGCTGGGTGGCGCCGAAGAGGCCGCGCGAAGCAACAATGTGATCCCCAGCCTGCAGCGTCGCCATCACCAGGGACAGCACCGCCGACATCCCGGACGCGGTGGCGACGCAGCCCTCTGCCCCCTCGAGCGCAGCCAGCCGGGTCTGCATGGCGCTCACCGTCGGGTTGGAGAAGCGGGCATATACATTGCCCTCCTCCTCGCCGGAGAAGCGCGCAGCGGCCTGCGCAGCACTTTCGAAGACGAAGCTGGAGGTGAGATACAGCGCCTCGGAGTGCTCGTTGAACTGGCTCCGGGCGGTACCGGCACGCACCGCCAGAGTATCGAAGTCGAGATCGTCCATGCGCTCAGTGGTCCTGGCTGGAGGTGGCCAGGTTGAGGTCGAGCTGTCCCGCCTCATTCTCTTCGCCGGACTTGCCGCCCTCGTTGCGCTGGTTCTCGACGCCGCTCAGGTACTCGGCGGTGATGTCGCCGGTCACATAGCTACCATCGAAACAGGAAGTTTCGAAAAAATTGATCGAGGGGTTCACCGCTCTCACCGCTGCTTTCAGATCGTCCAGATCCTGGTACAACAGGCCATCGGCACCGATCTCCTTGCAGATTTCTTCTTCGTTGCGGCCGGAGGCGATCAGCTCGCCACGCGTCGGCATGTCGATGCCGTAGACATTGGCGTGACGCACCGGCGGCGCCGCGGAGGCCAGATAAACCTTGGCCGCCCCGGCCTCGCGGGCCATGTTGACGATTTCCTTGCTGGTGGTTCCGCGGACGATGGAGTCATCCACCAGCAGCACGTTCTTGCCCTGGAACTCCTGATGTATGGTGTTCAGCTTCTGGCGCACCGACTTCTTGCGGGTCGCCTGGCCGGGCATGATGAAAGTGCGGCCGATGTAGCGGTTTTTGACGAAGCCCTCGCGGTACGGAAGGCCAAGGCGGTGGGCCATCTCCATTGCCGCCGGCCGGCTGGAGTCGGGGATGGGAATAACCACGTCGATGGTCACATGCGGCATGGTGCGCTTCATCTTTTCCGCCAGGAATTCCCCCATCTTGACGCGCGACTCGTACACCGAAACACCATCGATGATGGAGTCCGGCCGGGCCAGGTAGACGAACTCGAACATGCAGGGCGCTTCCACCGTGCGCTCGGCGCACTGGCGGCTGCGGAAATTCCCTTCGGTGTCGATCAGGATCGCTTCGCCTGGCGCCACGTCGCGCAACAGTTTGAAGCCCAGCACATCCACCGCCACCGATTCGGACGCCACCAGCCACTCCGTCCCCTCGCCCACGTCGTTGCGGCCAATGACCAACGGACGGATGCCGTAGGGATCGCGGAAGGCAAGCAGGCCATAGCCGGCAATCATGACCACTGCGGCATAGGCGCCGCGGCAGCGCCTGTGCACACCGGCCACCGCACGGAATACCGCCTCCTCATCCAGCTTCAGGCCGTTGCAGGCCGCCTGCAACTCGTGGGCGAGGACGTTGAGCAGCACTTCGGAGTCGGAGTTGGTGTTGATGTGGCGCAGGTCAGCGAGGAACATCTCGCGCTTGAGCTCTTCCGAATTCGTCAGGTTACCGTTGTGTGCCAGCAGCAGGCCGAAGGGCGAATTGACGTAGAAAGGCTGCGCCTCCGCCGCGTTGTAGGCGGAGCCGGCGGTGGGGTAGCGCACATGAGCGATGCCCCAGTTGCCATCTAGATTGCGCATGTTGCGGGTGCGGAACACGTCGCGCACCAGGCCGGAGCCCTTGTGCATGTGGAACCGGCCGCCCTCCGCCGTGACGATGCCAGCGGCATCCTGCCCGCGATGTTGAAGGACTTGCAGTCCGTCGTAGAGCAACTGATTGACCGGGGAAGTCGCGACGACCCCAAGAATTCCGCACATTTGGAAGACCTGCCTATCTGAAACGAATCCTGTCGGCCACCGCATTCGGTAACCACGGTTTGGCGGCCACGACCGCCGTCTCGAGCGGCGGCGAGAACATCGCGTTCGCCCACCAAGGCTCCCGCGCCACGCCGACCAACCCACCCAGCAAAACGACCACGAACGCGATGCAGAGACCACGCGCAAGACCGAAAAGTGCCCCGAAGAATCTGTCCGTCGCCCCCAGGCCCGCGGCGCGCAACAACTCGCGGAGCAGGAAACGCAGGAAGGCTGCCAGCAACAGCACCGCCACGAACACCAGGACGAAGCCTGCCACCTGACGCCATGCCGGCTCGGTCACCAACCCTTCCAGCAGGCCTGCCGCCACGCTGCCGTAGCGCCAGGCGGCGAGCAGCGCCAGCGCCCAGGCCACTAAGGCCATCACCTCGCTGACCAGGCCACGCCACATTCCCACCGCAGCTGACAAGGCCAGCACGGCGAGAAACACATAATCGAATACCGTCATCTGAACACTGTCACCGCGGCGTCAACACCGCGTTATGGCCTTGCGCCTTCAATTTTGCCGCCACTTTCTCAGCTTCGTCCCGCTTGGAGAATGGGCCGACACGAACGCGGGTGACGTTGCCCGCTCGCTCCGTGTAGGCGGCGTAGCCCTGCTTCTTCAAGTCGGTGCTGAGCCCACCCGCCTTGGTCGCATCGCCGAAGGCCCCCACCTGCAGGACGTAGGACTCGTTGGCCGCAGCTTGCTGCGCCGCGGCTTGTCCGCCGCTCAGGATGGCTTGGACACGGGCCGCCTCCTCGTCCCGGCCGGCCGCAGGCGGCGTCTGCGCCGGCGGCTTGGCTGTGGCCTGCGGAGGAGTGGGCACACTGGCCACTGGCGCCGCCGCGGGCGGTTCCACTTGCGGGACCGGCGGCAACGCAGGTGCCTCTTCCGGCACGGGGGGGATTTCGGGTTCCGGCTGAGGCTCGCGGGACAACGCAGCTCGGGGAGGCGGCACATTGCCGCGGTCGGGGATGGACACCTGGATGTCCTGGCCAGTTGGCCGGGGCTCCTGATCCATCATCACCGGCAGCAGGATGGCGGCGAGCAAGGCCAGCGCGGCTGCGCCGACGAGGCGCCGGCGGGCGCGCTTCTTGATCTCGAGGTTGTCTGCGTCGCTCACCAGGAAACCCTCAGTGCCGTTCGGCCCGCCTCTGGTCCTGGATGGCCGTAAGCACATCCGCCACGGTCAGGAAGGAGCCAAAGACGACGATTCTATCACCCTCGGCAGCGCTTTTCCGCGCTGCATCATATGCCTCGGCCGGGCTGCGGAAAGTACGTAAGTCACCCTTTGCCTCGGCTGCATGCAGGCGGACCGCCAGCGCTTCCGCCTCCACGCCGCGTGGTCCTGGCAGGCCAGCGATCAGCCAATGGTCCACCCTGTCGTTGAGCAGCGCAACGACGCCTTCCACGTCTTTGTCTGCGAGCATTCCGAACACCGCCCAGGTTTCCGGATAGAAGCCCATGCCCGAAAGGTTCTCCGCCAGCACCCCGGCGGCCTGCGGATTGTGCGCCACATCCAGTACCACTGCCGGCTTGCCCGGCAGTACCTGGAAGCGCCCCGGCACTTCCACCAGCATCAAGCCCTGGCGCACCGCCTGCATGGAAACCGGGACGCGATCGCGCAAGGTCTCCAGGGCAGTCAGCGCCGCAGCCGCGTTGAGCAGTTGGTTGGCACCACGCAAGGCCGGGTAGGCAAGACCGCCGCGCTTGATCAGCCGGCCACCGGCGTGAGGCGCCTCATAGCGCCAATAGCCCCATTGCTGACGGTCGCCACCGAAGCCGAAATCCCGCCCGCTCACCCACAGCGTGGCACCGATGCGCTCAGCGTGCTCCAGTACCGAGGTAGGCGGCTGCGGATCGCCGCAGACCGCAGGACGGCCGGCTCGGAAGATTCCGGCTTTCTCGAAGCCGATGGCCTCCCTGTCGTCGCCCAGGAATTCCATGTGATCCAAGGCGACGCCGGTAACGATGGCGCAATCCGCATCGAACACGTTCACCGCATCCAGCCGCCCGCCGAGGCCAACTTCCAGGATGATCGCGTCCAACGCGACGCCGCGGAAGATTTCCCAGGCCGCCAGCGTGCCATGCTCGAAATAGGTGAGCGGAGTGTCGCCGCGGGCGCTCTCCACCGCCTCGAAAGCGGAGATCAAGGTCTCGTCGGTCACATCCTGGCCGTTCACGCGCACCCGCTCGTTGTAGTGCTGCAGATGCGGCGAGGTGTAACAGCCAACCCTGTAGCCCTCGGCCAGCAGGATGGCCTCCAGCATGGCGCAGGTGGAACCTTTGCCGTTGGTGCCGCCGACGGTGATGACCACCGCATCCGGCGCGTCACCCATCTTCGTGCGGACGGCCTGCACCCGCTCCAGCCCTAGCTGGATCACTTGTCCGTGCCGGCTCTCAAGCAGATCGAGCCAGGCGGCCAGCGTCTTCGGCAGCGACATCGCTTGCAGTCCCGCCAGTGGATCAGGCCTTGACCGAAGGCTGACGGCACATCAGAGTCAGCAGATCGGCCAGGCGCTCACGCAACTCGCGGCGATCCACGATCATGTCGATCGCGCCCTTTTCCAGCAGGAACTCGGAACGCTGGAACCCCTCAGGCAGCTTCTCGCGCACCGTCTGCTCGATGACCCGCGGACCGGCGAAGCCGATCAGCGCGCCCGGTTCGGCGATCACCACATCGCCCATGAAGGCGAAGCTGGCGGATACGCCGCCCATGGTCGGGTCGGTGAGCAGCGTGATGAAAGGTAGCTTGCGCTGCGCCAATTGGGTGATGACGGCAGTGGTCTTGGCCATCTGCATCAGGGAGAACAGGCCCTCCTGCATGCGGGCGCCGCCGGTCGCGGTAATGCAGATGAAGGGCAGGCGCTGCTCCAGCGCGGCACGCGCACCGCGCACGAAACGCTCGCCCACCACCGAGCCCATGGAACCACCAAGGAACTCGAACTCGAAGCAGGCCACCACCACCGGCACGGTCTGGATCGCGCCCTGCATGACCACCATCGCATCCGCCTCTCCCGTATCGGCGACGGCGCTGGAAAGACGCTCGGTGTAGCGGCGGGAATCCTTGAACTTGAGCGGATCCACCGGCACCACCTCGGCACCGATCTCGAAGCGGCCTTCGGCATCCAGCAGCAGATCCAGCCGGGTGCGCGCACGCAGGCGCTGGTGATGCCCACACTTCGGGCAGACGCTCTGGTTGCTCTCCAGGTCGGAGCGGTACAGCACCGCCTCGCAGGACGGGCACTTGCTCCACAGGCCTTCAGGAATGGACTTGTTGCGCGCAGCAGTTTCGCTGCGTTTGATCTTGGGGGGCAGCAGCTTCTGGAGCCAGCTCATCGGGTCGCTCCTGCGAGGGTGGTGTCCAGGCTGTCCAGGGCGCTCCGGATGCCTGCTATGAATGCGGTGACGTTGGCCACGGCCTGGTCGCGCGGGCTGCGCTCCAGCTCTTCTATGATGCGGCTGCCGATCACGACTGCGTCCGCCACCGCGCCGATGCGCCGGGCGCTCTCGGCATCGCGGATGCCGAAGCCGACGCCGACCGGCAGACCGACCGCGGCACGGATCTGCGGAATGCGGCGGGCCACCTCGTCGAAATCCAGGTTGCCTGCACCAGTCACACCCTTCAACGATACGTAGTAGATGTAGCCGCTGCCCGCCCTTGCCACATCGGCGAAACGCTGCTCGGTGGAGGTAGGCGCCAGCAGGAAGATGGGATCCAACCCCGCACTACGGCTGCGCTCGGCGAAGGAGAAGCACTCCTCCGGCGGGTAATCGACCACCAGCACGCCATCCACGCCCGCCGCCACCGCTGCATCAATGAAGGTCTCCGCGCCCATCGCTTCGATGGGGTTGGCGTAGCCCATCAGGACCACCGGCGTGTTGGCATCATCCTGGCGGAAGGTGCGCACCAGCTCGAGCACCTTGCGCAAGCTCATGCCCTGCGCCAGAGCCCGCTCGGAAGCACGCTGGATGGTGGGCCCGTCCGCCATCGGATCCGAGAAGGGCACGCCCAGCTCGAGCACGTCAGCGCCACCCGCAACCAGGCCGTGCATCAGTGGCACCGTCAGCTCGGGCGCGGGATCGCCCGCGGTGATGAAAGGAATCAAGGCCCTGCGCCCGCTGGCCTGCAAGCGCTGGAAAGTGGTCTGGATTTTGGACATAGGTGCTTTCTGGCAGCGGGGCCGGCGAAAGCGGCCCGCCGGAAGGTTCAGAACTGGATGCCGGAACGCTCGGCGACGGTATGCATATCCTTGTCGCCACGGCCGGACAGATTCACCAGCAGGATGCGGTCACGCGGCAGCGTGGGTGCGAGCTTGGCCGCATAGGCCAGCGCATGGGAAGACTCCAGCGCCGGGATGATGCCCTCGTAGCGGCACAGGTCGTGGAAAGCCTGCAGCGCCTCGCCATCGGTGACGGCGACATACTCGGCGCGGTCGGTGTCCTTCAGCCAGGCGTGCTCGGGGCCGACACCGGGATAGTCCAGGCCAGCGGAAATCGAGTGGGTTTCGATGATCTGGCCATCTTCGTCCTGCATCAGATAGGTGCGATTGCCATGCAGCACGCCTACCTTCGCATTGGCAGTCAGCGGTGCGGCATGGCGCCCGGTTTCCAGGCCATCCCCCGCCGCTTCGACCCCCACCAGCTTGATACCCGCCTCGCCGATGTAAGGGTGAAAAATGCCGATAGCATTCGAGCCGCCACCCACGCATGCAATCACGTAGTCGGGCTGGCGACCGGCCAGCTCCGGCATCTGCACCTTGCATTCCTTGCCGATCACGGTCTGGAAATCGCGCACCATCTGCGGGTAGGGGTGGGGGCCGGCCACCGTGCCGATGATGTAGAAGGTATCCGCGATGTTGGTAACCCAATCGCGCATCGCTTCATTGAGCGCGTCCTTCAAAGTCTTGGAGCCGGACTCCACCGGCACCACCTTGGCACCCAGCAGCTTCATCCGGTAAACGTTGGCAGCTTGGCGCTTGACGTCCTCCGAACCCATGTAGACCACGCACTCCATGCCATAGCGCGCCGCTACGGTGGCGCTGGCAACCCCATGCTGGCCAGCGCCGGTCTCGGCGATGACACGGGGCTTGCCCATGCGCTTGGCCAGCAGCGCCTGGCCAATACAGTTGTTCACCTTGTGCGCGCCGGTGTGGTTCAGATCTTCACGCTTCAGGTAGATCTGCGCGCCGCCGAACTTCTCCGACAAGCGGCGGGCGTGATAGATGGGGCTGGGCCTGCCCACATAGTGCTTGAGCTCGTATTCGTACTCGGCAATGAACTCGGAGTCGGCAATGCATGCCTCGTAGGCGAGGCGCAACTCTTCCAGCGCCGGAATCAGCGTTTCGGCGACGAAGATGCCGCCATAGGGACCGAAATGCCCGCGGGCATCGGGAAACGAATAAGGCGTATCAGCCATCTGCATCTCGAACTCCAGCAACGAAGGCGGCGATCTTGTCCGCGTCCTTAATCCCCTTCGCGGCTTCCACGCCGCTGGAGACGTCCACTGCCCACGGGCGCACGCACCGCACCCCCTCCTGCACATTCTCGGGCGCCAGCCCACCGGACAGGATGATCGGCCGATCTAGGCCAACAGGAATCAGGGACCAATCGAAAGTCTTCCCACCACCGCCGTAGCCGTCGACATAGGCATCGAGCAGGATGCCGCTGGCGCCGGGGTGGGAAAGGGCGAATTCTAGCAGATCGACTCCGGGCCGCATCCTCGCCGCCTTGATCCAGGGCATGCGATAGCGGGCGCATTCGGCATTCGTCTCATCGCCGTGAAACTGCAAAAACTGCAGCGGCACCGCTGACAGCACCTCGTTGACGAAGGCGGGGACAGGATTGACGAAGAGGCCGACGGCGCTGACGAACGGGGGCAGCAGCGCTGCAAGTTCCGCCGCCCGCGCCACCGATACATTACGCGGACTGGGCGGGTAGAACACGAAACCTACTGCATCGGCGCCGGCGTTTACGGCGGCACGCACGTCTTCGGGGCGCGTAAGGCCGCAGATCTTGATCCGGGTTCGGGACATTCAGATGAGGGGAAGCTGGGGCGCCGCGATGATACGCCCTTCGTCTGGCAGCGACCAGTGCGCTTCATATCCCACCCCGCACAGGTACAAGCCATCCGGCGCAAAAGTAGGCGCCGCACGACTCCTGTCCCGCAGCGCCAAGGCCTCCTGCAACCAGCTGGGCGGATAACGCCCTTTGCCCACATAGACCAAGGCGCCGACCAGATTGCGGATCATGTGGTGCAGAAAACCGTCGGCACGGAAATCAAACAGCAGATAGTCGCCCTGGCGCTGGACCGCCACCTCGCGCATGTCGCGAACTGGAGACTTTGCCTGGCATCCCGCCGCGCGAAAGGAGGAGAAATCCTGCCGGCCGACAAGGCAGGCAGCCGCTTCCGCCATCCTTGCTTCTTCCAGGGGCAGATGAAACCAGCCAACCCGACCCGCCAACAGCGCCGGTCGGGTCGGAGAATTGAAAAGAATGTAGCGGTAGCGTCGCTCGAAGGCGCAGAAGCGGGCGTGAAACTGCTCGGGAACCTCCACCGCCCAGCGCACAGCCACCGCCGGCGGCAAGGCGCTATTGACGCCGCGCACCCAAGCCGACAACGGCCGTCGGGCAGCTACGTCGAAATGAACCACCTGGGCAGTGGCATGGACGCCGGTATCCGTTCGACCGGCACAGTGAGTCCGGACAGGCTCGCCCGCCACGCCCCCGAGAGCAGTCTCGAGCGCGTCCTGAACCGTGCGCCCATGGCGCTGGCTCTGCCAGCCTTCGAAACAGTCGCCAGCGTACTCAACACCGAGCGCGATCCTCACCACCACAGCCACCCCGCCCAAGCCAGCACCAAGCCACAGAACATCGTGCCCTCCACCCAGCCCAGGCGCTCACGCCGCAACAGCACCGGCGCTTCTTCACCCTCATCCTGCCCGCCCAGCCAGTCTTTCCAACCGCGCCCGGCTCCGCCTTCCACATAACGGAAAACCAGCATCAGCCTCAGGGCGAGGCGTTCAGCGGAAAGCCCGGCACATGCAAGAGGGCGGCACAATGCGTACAAGCCGCTCACAAGCCGATCCGCAGGAAGACGCTCCAACAACAGCGCCACGGCACACACCACAACCAGGAGCCTTGCGCCGTGCAGATAAGCCATTTCCAGCCCCTCCCGACTGGGACTTAGTGATGGCCAGGCCCGAATGACAGCCTCCCCTGGTGTAAACCACGCGAACAGTACTGCGATAACAAGCAGGAAAATGCGTACCCGGCGCACGAGCCGACGCGCTCGCTGGGGCGCAAATGCGAAGGCAAGCAGAAGCGCACTCCCCAGCGCCAGCGTCAGCGTCAGCGGCGGGAGCAACTGCACCAGCGTAACGCCGGCGAGCCAGATCAGCAGGATGGAACCGGAATGCATCGCGGTAAACGACAAAGCCGCCGCGGCACGCTTGCGCCGCGGCGGCATCTCCAAAGAGTCTCAGCCAAGCTTTTCCATCAGTTCGCGGGCGGTCAGCTGCTGGGCGGCGCTGCCTTCCTTCAACACCTCTTCCAGCAATTCGCGCGCGCCTTCCTTGTCGCCCATCTCGTCGTACGCCCGGGCAAGCTCGAGCTTGGTATCAACCTCGCCACCTGCTTCTGGTAAAGACGTGGGAGATGCGGCCGGCCCCTCTTCCGCGGGAGGCTCGAGATCCAGATCGATACTGGTAAGATCCAGAGCCGGGGGCTCCGTCACCGAGGTTGTGGTAGGCGAGTCGATGTCCAGGTCGAAGTCCAGCAGGCTGCTGTCGAAGCTGGTCTTCTCCAGGTCGACCACAGCTGCATCGTCCTCCTGCCCGGGCTCGTCGCTCTGGATCACCGTCGCGCTCATGTCGAAGGCCGGCGACGACTTGGGAACATTCAGCTCGGGCAGTTCGAAGGCCAAGCCCGGGTCTTCCGCGCTGGCCAGGTCCATCTCATTGCCCAGCACGGTCACGGTGGAGTCCTGATGCCGAGAGGAATCGACCGTTTCACCGGAGCCCAGGGACGGCGGCTCGGTTGGCGCTTCATCGCCGCTGACGTCCAGGTCCAGAACAAGATCGGCAGAACGGGTCTGGAAGGACTCATCGATCCCGCCCGTTTCGGAAAGTGATGCCGGCGGCACGGACCCGGCTTCCGGTTCGCCGAGATCGAGATCGAAATCCAGCGACATGTCGTCGGCCGGCGGAGGAGGCTCATTCGCCGGGAGCGACTCATTTTCCCCCTGTGCCAGCTGCCCCAGCTCGCCGGGCATCGCCCAGGTGTCTTTTAACTGGGAGGGACTGGGATCCACTGGCGAAGAAGTCGTAAAGTCCAGGCTCGCCAGGGAAGGGCCGGTCGGCTCTTCAGAAGTATCGAGCGCGTCCCCCTGCAAGCCGGCCTTCTCATCCACCTTTTCCTGGGCCGCCGCGACCGCCATTGCACCCGCTACGGTCCCCAATCCAGCAGCCGCTGCAGCGGGCCCAAGCGGCTGTTCGGTCTGCGGCGCGCCCGCCCCAGCAGTATCGACGGCTCCGCCGTTGTAGAGCGGATTCTCCGGATCCAGCTTGCGGCCCATCTGGGCAGCCTTTTCCCAATCAGGGCCTTGACCGTTGGTTCGGCCATACAATTCGGTAGCTGTCGTCTCGAAGGGCTTCAGACTCTTGCGCTGGGCATAGATCTCCAGCAGCTTGAGGTAGATGGCAGCCCGTGCTGGATCCGCCTTGAGTGCATCCTGCAGGATTTCCTCGGCTTGAGCATCGCGGCCATACGCCATATAGACGTCCGCCTCGGCGACCGGGTCCACGCCCTCATCCGCGTCGATCGAAGACAGCCCAGACTGGCTGAAATCGGTATGGATGACGCTGCTGTTGCCGGTATCCACACTCTGACCGCCGGTGCCGCCGAATACACCGCTGCTTTCCGGCGGGAATTCGCTCATCAGCGCCTCGGTATCGCCACGCTCGCCTTCCTTGCGCTTCTGACGCATGCGATAAGCCGCATACCCCAGGAGCAGGATCAGGATGCCGCCACCGGCGGCAAGCAGCGTCGGATCCTTCAGTAGGCTCTGGATGAAGCCCTCTTCGGGCTCAGGAGCGGGCGCCGCCGGCTTGGGAGGCGCTGGCGGGCGGGGTGCAGCCTGCGCCACAGGGGGCGGCGCCGGCTGAACTGGCGCTTCGACCGCAGGCGCGGCTTCGGCAGGCGGCAAAGGCGTCGCTTCGCCAGCAGGAGCCGTGGGCGGCGGAGCAGCCGGAGTCGCGGGAGGCTCGACTGCACTGCCCGATGCCCCGCCCTGCAACTGCTGCTGAAGCTGACCCAGGCTTTCGCTCTTGAGTTCAACCAGCTTCTGCAGGTCACGGATGTTGCGTTCGAGCTCGGCCAGGCGGGCATTCGCCTCTTCCAACGCCTTCTCGCGCGAAACCAGTTCCTCCTCCAGGGATTGCACCCGGCTCGCAGCATCGCCGCCGCTCGCTCCACCTGCGCGCTCGGTGCGTGACACCTGCACCTTGTCACCATTCTCTGCAGCGGGTCGGGCCTCCTCCACACGCGGCGTGATACGCCCAGCGGAGGACTGCTCGGCTGGAGCACTCTCAGCCGGCCGGCTGACGGCGGACGATGCCAAACGGCGACGGTACGCTTCGAAATCAGCGGAGTGCGCTACCACCTCACGCCGCGCTTCTCCAACCTCCACGGCGCCGGCGGCTTCTCCACCTGGCAGGCTGAGGATTGCGCCGGCCCGCAGGCGATTGATGTTTCCACCATCAAACGCCTCCGGATTGCCGCGATAGAGCGCGATCAGCATCTGGTCCAGCGTGACCCCATCGGGCCGGTTGGCTTCGGCGATACGACGCAGCGTGTCGCCCCGTCGCACGGTGTATTGGCCGTTCGGGCTGCGGGACGGGGAAGCGACCTGCTGTGCCACTGGGGACGGACGCGGGGCAGCAGCGATTGGCTGCGGCGCCGGTACAGCCGGTGCGGGTCGCGCCGCGGGGGTGAATGCCCCGCCATTACGCGGCGTGGCGCCCAGATCGACAGGATCGAGCAGGAAGGTGTACTCGCGGACCAGGCGACCTGAACTGGAGTCGAGCTCAATCAGCAGATCGAGAAAAGGATCATTGACAGGCCGGTCGCTGCTGAGACGCAGAACCGGGCGCTGGCCGCGGTTATCAACGGTAACGGCCAGGCTGCTCAGCACGCCTGCATAAGGGATGTTCGCCTGGCGAAAGGCATCCGGCGAGGCAATGCGGGCAGAGAGTGATTGCAGTTCCTGCGCAGTCCCGCTGACCGGGATTTCGGCCCTCAACGGCTGCCCAAGGCCGCTAAGAACGTTGATCTGCCCGAGCCCGGCCGCATGACCGATGGATGACAGCGAAGCGATCGCGACTGCGACCAGGGAAGCCTTGAGCGACGTTTTCATCATTGCCTTCAAACCCGTTCCCCCTGCGGCATTCAACCGGCAAGAGACATAGCATCATGGACTTGGGCTAGCAATCTAGCATTAAGCTCAACTTCGTGCAGCAATTCTTTCAGGCACAAGGCTTTTTTCAACGGAGCGCTGGACCCGCAGCCCGTTCTGTGTCAGGACATGCGGGTCAAGTCTATGGCGCAGGGCATAGACGCCCTGCGCTTCGATCAGCGTTCGAGCAGGATGCGCAGCATGCGGCGCAGCGGCTCGGCCGCGCCCCAGAGGAGTTGGTCGCCGACGGTGAAGGCGCCAAGGTATTCCGGCCCCATCGCCAGCTTGTGCAGGCGACCGACCGGAACCGTCAGCGTGCCGGTAACCGCAGCCGGAGTCAGTTCGCGCTCGGAGAGCTCGCGCTCGTTCGGCACCAGCTTCACCCAGTCATTGGCGGTGGCGATGATCTCGCTCACCTCGTCCAGCGGCACGTCCTTCTTCAGCTTGATGGTCAGCCCCTGGGAATGGCAGCGCATCGCGCCAATGCGCACGCACAGGCCGTCGATGGGAATGCTGCCCTCACTGCGGAAAGCCGGCTTGCCGAGGATCTTGTTGCACTCGGCGCCGCCCTTCCACTCCTCCTTGGACTGGCCGTGCTCAACCGGCACGTCGATCCAGGGAATGAGGCTTCCGGCGAGCGGGGTGTTGCGGAAGTTCTTCTTCGGGAAGGCGTCGGAGCGGATGGTTTCGGCGACCTTGCGGTCGATGTCGAGGATGGCGGACGCCGGGTCGGCCAGCAGGTCCGACACCGAGGCGTGGATCGCCCCCATCTGGGAGATCAGCTCGCGCATGTTCTGCGCGCCGGCGCCGGAGGCAGCCTGGTAGGTCATCGCCGACACCCACTCGACGAGATCATGTTTGAACAGCCCGCCCAGGCCCATCAGCATCAACGAGACGGTGCAGTTACCGCCTATCCAGTTGCGGCCACCCTTGGCCAGCGCCTGGTCGATGACATTGCGGTTGACCGGGTCGAGCACGATGACTGCATCGTCTGCCATGCGCAGCGCGCTGGCGGCGTCGATCCAGTGGCCGTTCCAGCCGGTAGCGCGCAGCTTGGGATAGACCTCTTTGGTGTAGTCGCCGCCCTGGCAGGTGATGACGACGTCACATGCCTTCAGGGCATCCACGCTGCTGGCGTCCTGCAGCGGCAGTGCTGCCTCCTTGCCGCCGAACACCGGAGCCTTGCCGCCCGCCGCCGAAGTGGAGAAATAAACCGGCTCGATGTGGGCGAAATCGCCCTCTTCCACCATCCGCTGCATCAGCACGGAACCAACCATGCCACGCCAACCGACCAGACCTACTCGCATCATCTTGCTTCTCCGACCTTTCCGCCGTTACTGAAAATCCCTTACAGCGCCGCCAGTACCGCGTCGCCCATTTCCCGCGTGCCCACCTTCGTCGTGCCCAGCTCGTAGATGTCGCCAGTGCGCAGGCCTTGCGCCAGCACCTTCTTCACCGCCGTCTCGATACGCGTCGCGGCTTCCTCCTGGTCGAAGGTGTAGCGCAACATCATCGCTGCCGACAGGATGGTAGCCAGCGGGTTGGCCACGCCCTTGCCGGCGATGTCCGGCGCGGAGCCGTGGGACGGCTCGTACAGGCCCTTGTTGTTCGCATCCAGCGAGGCCGACGGCAGCATGCCGATGGAGCCGGTGAGCATGGAGGCCTCGTCCGACAGGATATCGCCGAACATGTTGCCGGTGACCATCACATCGAACTGCTTGGGCGCACGCACCAGTTGCATCGCGGCGTTGTCCACCAGCATGTGCGACAGCTCCACCTCCGGATAATCCTTGGCCATCTCGTCGGCGATGTCGCGCCACAACTGGGTGGTCTCCAGCACGTTCATCTTGTCCACCGAGCACAGCTTCTTGCCGCGCTTCATCGCCGCTTCGAACGCCACCTTGAGGATGCGGCGGATTTCGTACTCGGCATAGATCATGGTGTTCCAACCCACCCGCTGCTGCTTGCCCTCGACCTCGCGCAGCTCGATGCCGCGCGGCTGGCCGAAGTAGATGTCGCCGGTCAGCTCGCGCACGATCAGGATGTCCAGCCCGGACACCACTTCCGGCTTCAACGTGGAGGCGTTGGCCAGTTCCGGGTAGAGGATGGCCGGGCGCAGATTGGCGAACAGGCCGAGATCCTTGCGGATGCCCAGCAGGCCGCGCTCCGGGCGCTGCTCACGGGGCAGCGTATCCCACTTCGGGCCGCCGACCGCGCCAAGTAGTACCGCATCGGCCGCACGGGCGAGTTTCTGCGTGGCTTCCGGGTAGGGCACGCCGGTGGCGTCCACCGCCGCCCCGCCCAGCTGCGCCTCTTCAAGCTCCAGCTTGAGATCCAGCGCCTTCAACACCCGCACCGCTTCCGCGGTGATCTCGGGACCGATGCCGTCACCCGGCAACACGCAAATCTTCATTCCGTCTTCTCTCCTCGTGGCCCAGCCGCAGCGGCTCAGGCGAAGTAATAGGGATGCTCGGCGCGGCGCCGCTCTTCAAAGGCCTTGATCTTGTCTGCATGGCGCAGCGTGAGGCCGATGTCGTCCCAGCCGTTGATCAGGCATTCCTTGCGGAAGGGGTCGATGTCGAAATGGACCGCATGGCCGTCCGGACGCTTCACCAGCTGCGTCGGCAGATCCACTTCGATGGTGTAACCCGGCGAATGCTCGACCAGCCCGAACAAGGCATCAACCTCTGCCTTGGGCAGCACGATGGGCACCACACCGTTCTTGAAACAGTTGTTGAAGAAGATGTCGGCGAAGGACTCCGCGATGATGGCGCGGAAGCCGTAGTCCAGCAGCGCCCACGGCGCATGCTCGCGGCTGGAGCCGCAGCCGAAGTTGGCCCGGGTCAGCAGCACCGAGGCGCCCTGGTAGCGCGGCTGGTTCAGCACGAAGTTGGGGTTCAGCGGACGCTGGCTATTGTCCATGCCCGGCTCGCCGCGGTCCATGTAGCGCCACTCGTCGAAGGCGTTGGGACCGAAGCCTGAACGCTTGATGGACTTCAAGAACTGCTTCGGGATGATGGCGTCGGTATCGACGTTGTTACGGTCAAGCGGCGCCACCAAGCCGTTGAGGGTGATGAATTTCTGCATGTCGGTCTCCCTCAGAGGATATCGCGCACGTCGGCGAAATGGCCCGCAATGGCCGCCGCCGCCGCCATTGCCGGGCTGACGAGGTGGGTACGGCCACCCGCGCCCTGGCGTCCTTCGAAGTTGCGGTTGGAAGTGGAGGCACAGCGCTCGCCCGGCTCCAGCCGGTCGGCATTCATCGCCAGACACATCGAACAGCCCGGCTCGCGCCACTCGAAACCTGCCGCGACGAAGATCTTGTCCAGCCCTTCCTGCTCCGCCTGGCGCTTCACCAGGCCGGAGCCCGGCACCACCAGCACCTGGCGCACGTTGTCCGCCTTGCGCCGACCGCGAGCGATCACCGCCGCCTGGCGCAGATCCTCGATGCGGGAGTTGGTGCAGGAGCCGATGAACACCTTGTCGATCTTGATGCTGGTCACCGGCAGGTTGGGCGTGAGCCCCATGTACTGCAGCGCCCGCTCCATGCCCTCGCGGCGCACCGGATCGTTTTCCTTCGCCGGGTCCGGCACGGTTGCGCCCACAGGCACCACCATCTCGGGCGAAGTGCCCCAGGTGACCTGCGGCTGGATCTCCTCGCCGCGCAGCACGACGAGCTGATCGAAGCGCGCACCTTCGTCGGAATGCAGAGTGCGCCAGTAGGCCACCGCCCGCTCCCAGTCATCGCCGCGCGGCGAGAAGGGCCGGCCCTTGAGGTAATCGATGGTGATCTGGTCCACCGCGACGAAACCCATGCGCGCGCCGGCTTCGATCGCCATGTTGCAGACAGTCATGCGGCCTTCCATGGACAAGCTGCGCATCACTTCGCCGCCGAATTCAATGGCGTAGCCGGTACCGCCGGCGGTGCCGATGCGGCCGATGATGGCCAGCGCCACGTCCTTGGCGGTCACGCCCTTGCCCAGCTTGCCATCCACCCGCACCAGCATGGTCTTGGAGCGCTTCTGGATCAGGCACTGGGTGGCCATCACATGCTCCACCTCGGAGGTGCCGATGCCATGCGCCAGACAGGCGAAAGCGCCATGGGTGGAGGTGTGGGAGTCGCCACAGACCACGGTCATGCCCGGCAGCGTAGCGCCGTTTTCCGGCCCGATCACGTGGACGATGCCCTGGCGCTCGTTCTTGAACGGGAAATAGGCCAGCGCACCCACTTCACGGATGTTGCTGTCCAGAGTCTCGACCTGCTGGCGCGACACCGGATCCTGTATGCCCTGCTCCCAGTGGTCGGTCGGCGTGTTGTGGTCGGCAGTGGCAACGATGGACGACACGCGCCACGGCTTGCGGCCGGCCAGCTTCAGGCCCTCGAAGGCCTGCGGGCTGGTGACCTCATGCACGAGGTGACGATCGATGTAGATCAGCGCCGTGCCGTCCGCCTCCTGGTGGACCACATGACTCGACCACAGCTTCTCGTACAGCGTTTGGGCTTCCATGCTCTGCATTCCGCGCAAAGAAAAGTTGTTGATTATTTCACAGGACCGAGCTAGCGGATAGACGCCGCCTGCCCGCCATTCCCGCGCCGGGACTCAGCTTCGGCTGGCCCGGGCCTGTTCGTAGAGCGGCATCACCCGGGCCGCGTAGTCGCTCAGATCCTTCTGCCGGTCGGCATGCGACGGGTGGGTGGAGAGCCACTGCGGCGGCGCGCTGGAGGACTGTGTCGCCATCTTGTTCCACAGCGTGACCGCCGCTCGCGGGTCGTAGCCGGCACGCGCCGCCAGCTCGACGCCCATACGGTCCGCCTCGGTCTCATGCAGGCGGGAGTTGGGCAACTCGAAGGTCACCTTGGCCACCTGCCCCATCAGGTCCTGCCCACCCTGGCCAACCCCCAGCAATGCGCCGGCAACCGAAATCCCCAGCCCGGTCGCCACCGATTTGGAGATGCGCTCGCGGGCATGCTCGCGCAGGGCATGGGCGATCTCATGGCCCATCACCGCGGCGATCTCGTCGTCGCTCAGCTTCAGCTTGTCGATCAGACCGGAGTAGAAGGCGATCTTGCCGCCGGCCATGCACCAGGCGTTGAGCTCGTCCGAGCTCAACACATTGACCTCCCACTTCCACGAGGCCGCATCCGGGCGGAACACCGTGGTCTGCGGGATCAGCCGGTCAGCGATGCGGCGCACCCGCTGCACCTGGGCCGCATCCCGGTTCAGCGCATTCTTCTTGCGGGCCTCGGCCAGCACCTCCTGATATTGCTTGCTGGAGGCCTGCTCAACCTCCTGCGAGGAAACCATCATCATCTGGCTGCGCTCTATGCCCACCGCACCGCCATGGGTGGTCTGCACCGTCTGGCAGGCGACCGCCAGGGTCAGCGCCAAAGCGCCAGGCACCAGGGCCTTGCCGATTCTTCTCATACCGTTCTCTCCTCGTTCAGGGATGTTTCCTCTCCGTTCGCGGCAGTTCGCCAGCCGATCAAGAGCCAGACCAGGCCGGCCACCGCGAACGCCGAACCCAGGGTAAAGGTCCAGGCGGAGCCGATGGTGTCCCACGTGTAGCCGCTGATCAACCCGCCCAACATGCCGCCAGCGCCGAAGGACAAGCTGCCGTACAGCGCCTGCCCACGCGCCTGCAGGCGGCCGGGAAACCAGCGGTTCACCGCCGCGATCGAGGCCGCATGGTGGGCGCCGAAGGTGACGCCGTGCAGCAGTTGCGCGAAAGCCAGCAGCGCCAGGCTGGCGACGCCCCAGCCAGTAAGCGCGAAGCGCAGGGTGGCACAGGCAAATGCCACGATCAGGATGTCGCGCAGCGCGAAGCGCTTCAGCAGCCGCGGCATGCCCAGGAACACCAGGATCTCCGCCATCACCCCCAGCGCCCACAGCGCCCCTACCACGCGCTTGTCGTAGCCGTTCTCCACCAACAGGATGGAGAAGAAGACGTAGAAAGCACCATGCGCCGCCGCCATCAGGAAACAGGCTCCCAGCAAGGCCTGCACCTCGGTACGCCACAAGGTATCGCCAAAGCCCATGGCCGCCCTGCCTTGCGGCGGGCGGTAAGCCTCGGGCACCAGCAGCGCGGACAGCAGGATGCCGACGAGCACCGCCGCAATCCCCCACAGCACCGCGGAGATGGGCAGGAAATCCAGCAGCCAGCCCAGACAGATCACTGCGGCAATGAAGCCCACCGAACCCCAGGCGCGGATGCGGCCATATTGGTGTCCCTGGCCGCCAAGGTGGGCGAAGGTGACGCCCTCCATCAGCGGCAACGCTGCACTCCAGAAGAAGGCCATCAAGGCCATGCCGGCAAAGATGCCGTCGAAACGGATGGTGACGAAGAAGATGGAGAAACCGATCAGGCTCATCAAGGCCGACAGGCGCACGATCTGCACCCGCATGCCCAGATGCTCGGCCAGCCAGCCCCACATATTCGGCGCCAGCACCCGCATCACCTGCATCAGTGACATCAACAGCGCGATCTCGGCAGCCGAAAAACTCAGCGACTTCAGGTAGAGCGTGAAGTACGGCGAGAAGGCGCCGATGAAGGCGAAGTAGAAGAAGTAGTAAGCCGACAGGCGCCAGTACGGAAGCATCGCTCAGCCCTGCGGGCGCGATGGCCCGCCCGCACTCCGCCCCGGATCAACCGCCGCGCGGCGACGGCACCGGCTGCACGCCATCCGGCGCCAGCCCGGCAATGCGCGGCGTCGCCGTCTGCACGTCGCCGCACTGGGCGCGATGGCGCAGCGCATGGTCGATCAGCACCAGCGCGAGCATGGCCTCGGCGATCGGCGTCGCCCGGATACCGACGCAGGGGTCGTGGCGGCCATGGGTATTGACAATGGTGGCCGCCCCGCTGCGGTCTATGGAGCGGCGATCCAGGCGAATGCTGGAGGTCGGCTTTATGGCCATGCTGACGAGGATGTCCTGGCCGGACGAAATGCCGCCCAGCACGCCACCTGCGTTGTTGGACAGGAAGCCCTCCGGCGTCATCTCGTCGCCATGCAGGGTGCCAAGCTGGGCCACCGCGCCAAAGCCGGCGCCGATCTCGACGCCTTTCACCGCGTTGATGCTCATCATCGCGTAGGCAATGTCCGCGTCCAGGCGATCGAAAACCGGCTCGCCCCAACCGACCGGCACGCCGGTGGCGACAACGTTGATGCGCGCCCCGACCGAATCGCCGGACTTGCGCAGTTCGTCCATGTACCGTTCCAGCTCATCCACCATGTCGGCGTTCGGCGCAAAGAAGGGGTTGTTGCCGACTTCGTCCCAGGACTGGAAGGGGATCGGCAGCGGGCCGAGCTGCGCCATGTAGCCGCGCACCACCACGCCGTAGCGCTCCGCCAACCACTTCTTTGCGATGGCGCCGGCAGCCACCCGCACAGCGGTCTCTCGCGCGGAGGAACGGCCGCCGCCGCGGTAGTCGCGCACGCCATACTTCTGCCAGTAGGGGTAGTCGGCGTGGCCCGGGCGGAAGGTGTCGGCAATGTTGCCGTAGTCCTTGGAGCGCTGATCCTGATTGCGTATGAGCAGCGCGATGGGCGTGCCGGTGGTCACGCCCTCAAACACGCCGGAGAGAATCTCCACCTCGTCCGGCTCGCGGCGCTGGGTGACGTGCCGCGAAGTGCCTGGCTTGCGCCTGTCCAGCTCAGCCTGAATGTCCGCCGCCGCCAGGGCCAGCCCCGGCGGACAGCCATCCACGACGCAACCGATGGCGGGGCCATGGGACTCGCCGAAGGAGGTGACGCGGAACAGGGTGCCTAGAGTATTGCCGGACATAGGAAAGCTCGTCGAAAAGCACAGGAAACGGTGGCGCCCAGCGGGAAAACCAGGCGGGCAAGGCGCCGGAGTCTAGCACAGCGCCCTAGCCGCCTTTCCCGCCTCAAGCGCGGGGCTGCAGGCGGTCAGTGGAAAAAGTCTTCCAGCCGCTCGAACACTTCGTGGCCGGCACCGTGCGGGCGCACCGCCAGCACGTCCTCCAGCTTTTCCACCTGGCGCATCATCTGCTCCAGCCGCTGATCTTCGAACACCAGCAGCCAGATGCGGCTACGACGCCCATCGGCCACCGGCATGCACAGAATGCCTTCGACGTTGAACGCCCGGCGGGCGAAGAGATTGCAGATGTGGCTCATCACGCCGGGGTGATTGTTCACCTCCAGCTCCAGCACCACCTTGGCGTAACCCTGCTGCGGCAGGGGGTCGGCAACTTGTTCGATCATGTTCTCAGCCTCCGATCATTTCGGTATTGGCGGCACCCGGTGGCACCATGGGATAGACGAACTGCTCGCGGTCTATCGAGGCGTGGATCAGGCAGGGCCCCGGCGTGTTGAGCGCCTGCGCCAGCGCCGCCCGCGGATCGCTCTCGCCGTCGAGGTCCAGCGCCTTGATGCCGAAGCCCTCCGCGATGCGCACGAAATCCGGTGCGCCGCGGTACTTGGAGGCGAACACCCGCTTGCCATAGAACAGGTTCTGCTGCTGGTACACCAGACCGAGCGAGTTGTTGTTCATCAGCACGATCTTTACGTTCAGGCCCTCCTCCGCCAGCGTCGCCAGTTCCTGGATGTTCATCATCAGGCTGCCATCGCCGGAGAAACACACCACGGTGCGGCCTGGCTCGGCCATGGCCGCCCCCATCGCCGCCGGCATGCCGAAGCCCATGGTGCCGAGGCCGCCGGAGGTGAACCACTGGCGGGCACGGCGGAAGGGGTAGGCCTGCGCCACCCACATCTGGTGCTGGCCGACGTCGGTGGTGATCACCGCTTCGTCATCCAGCGCAGCGGCCACCGCGTGGATCAGGCCGTAATGGGTACGCGGATCGTCCTGCCCCGGCAGTTGCAGCGGGAAGCGGCTCTTGAGGCTGTCCACATGGGAAAGCCAGCGCTTGCGCAGCGTGACCTTCACCTGCGGCAGCAGCGCCTCCAGCGCGGTGGAAACGTCCGCATGGATGGCAACATGGGCGTTCTTCACCTTGTGCAGCTCGGAACGGTCCACGTCGATATGGACGATCCTGGCCTTGGGGCAGAACTGCGCCGCCTTGCCCACCGCGCGATCGTCGAAACGGGCGCCGACACAGACCACCAGGTCCGCCTCTTCGAGCACGAAATTGGTGTAGCGCGCACCATGCATGCCGAGCATGCCGATGGACAAGGGATGGTCCATCGGCATGGCACCCAGCGCCATCAGCGTCATCGTCGTCGGCATGCTGGCCTGCTCGGCCAGCGTCACCGCCAGCGCCGCCGCGCCGGAATGCACCACGCCGCCGCCGAGATAGAGCACCGGTTGCTCAGCCTCGTTGATCATCTGCACCGCTTGCGCCAGCAGTTCCTGATCCAGCGGCGGCAACGCCTCCGGCTCAGCCGGCGGCGGCAGCTCGGCCACCTCGATCAACTGGCTCTGCACGTCCTTGGGCACATCCACCAGCACCGGGCCAGGCCGGCCGGACATGGCGATGCGGAAGGCGGCAGGGATCACCTCCAGCAACTCCTGGGCGGAGCGGACGAGGAAGTTGTGCTTGGTGATCGGCACCGTCATGCCGTAGATGTCCACTTCCTGGAAGGCGTCCGTTCCTATCATGGACAACGGCACCTGCCCAGTGATGGCCACCAGCGGAATGGAATCCAGCCGGGCGTCAGCAATGGCGGTCACCAGGTTGGTCGCCCCTGGCCCGCTGGAGGCAAAGCACACCTCCGGACGCCCGGAAACCCGCGCCATCCCCTGCGCCATGAAACCAGCGCCCTGCTCATGCCGGGCCAGGACGTGGTGAATGAGCGTGCTACCGGACAGCGCGTCGTAGAGAGGCAGGATCGCGCCCCCGGGTATTCCGGCAATTGTGCGCACGCCCTGGCGCTCAAGGAGGCGCACAATCAACTGCGCACCGGTCATTTTTTCCATTGTTTTCTCCTGGCAAGCATGTCCGACTAACCAGACCGGGGGGCCTAAAAGACGAAACCCCCGCCGGCCTTGCGCGCCGGCGGGGGTTTGGATTCGGTGAAACCGCTTTTCCTGACCCTGCTACGACGCGCGACCGCCTACGCCTACTACTACGCGTACGGGCAGGACTACGACGAGGGCGGAAGCGAGACGGGTCATTTTGCGGAAAGTGCGATTAGCGTTCGGAATGAAAACATGAAGCGACCCAGGGACACAAGCACTTTCTAGGTCAGGGTTTACTCCAGCGCTACCGCGCTCTGCTCCTCATCCCTGAGGGCACGTCGGAGAATCTTCCCGACATTGGTTTTGGGCAGCGCATCGCGGAACTCCACCTTGTGCGGCACTTTGTAGCCGGTCAGGTTTTTCCGGCAGTATGCGATCAGCACCTCCTCGGTCAGGCCGGGGTCCTTGCGCACGACGAAGGCCTTCACCGCCTCACCGCTGCGCTCGTCCGGTACCCCGACTGCAGCCACCTCCATCACGCCGGGATGACTGGCGATCACGTCCTCGACTTCGTTGGGATATACGTTGAAGCCGGAGACCAGGATCATGTCCTTCTTGCGATCAACGAGGCGGATGAAACCCCGCTCGTCAATTACGGCGATGTCACCCGTGCGCAGATAACCGTCGTGGGTGAAAGCGCGCTTGGTATCCTCCGGCCGGTTCCAGTATCCACGCGTCACCTGCGGCCCCCGCACGCACAGTTCCCCGCGCGAACCTACGGGCTGCTCGACGCCGTCGTCGTCACGGATGCTGATCTCGGTGGAAGACACCGGCAGGCCGATCGCTTGGTTGAACTCCGGCAGATCAAGCGGGTTTATCGTTACCGCCGGCGAGGTCTCGGTCAACCCGTAAGCCTCGATCAAGGGCTTACCCGTCGCCTTGCGCCATTTCTCCGCCACCGCCTGCTGTACGGCCATGCCGCCACCCAGTGATATCTGCAGCGCGGAAAAATCCAGCTTGGCAAACTCGGGGTTATTAAGCAGGGCATTGAACAGCGTGTTTACCCCTGTGATCGCGGTAAAACGGTGCTTGCCTAACTCCTTGATGAAGCCAGAAATATCGCGCGGATTGGTGATCAGTACATTGCGGGCGCCAATCTTGAAGAAGGTAAGGCAATTAGCGGTGAGCGAGAAGATGTGATAAAGCGGCAGCGCGGTGATGATCACCTCCTCCCCATCGCGCAGAAAGGGGCGTATCCACGCATGCGCCTGCTGCAGATTGGCGATGATGTTGCCATGACTGAGGATCGCCCCCTTTGCCACGCCCGTCGTGCCACCGGTGTACTGCAGATAGGCAATGTCGTCGTGGCCTATCTCGACAGGGTGGAGAACCTGCCTGCTCCCGCACTTCAAGACAGCGGAGAAACTCATCGCACCAGCCAATTCCCAAGGGGGAACCAGTTTCTTGACCCGACGAACGACGAAGTTCACCAACCTGCCCCTAACCAGGCCCAGCATCTCGCCCAGGCTGGTGACAATCACATGCTTCAGCGGCAAGCTGGAGCGCACGTTCTGCAGGGTGTGGGCGAAGTTCTCGAGGATTACGATGACCTCGGCCCCGGAGTCCCGCAACTGGTGCTCCAGTTCTCTCGCCGTGTAGAGGGGATTGACGTTGACGACGGTATAACCGGCCCGCAATGCGCCGAACATTGCAATCGGATACTGCAGCACATTGGGCATCATCAACGCCACCCGCGTGCCCTTGGGCAGTCTCAGCTCGCTCTGGAGGAAGGCAGCGAACCGGGCCGACAAGGAATCAAGCTCCGAATAGCTAATCCCCTTATCCATGCAGACATACGCAGTGCGATCCCCAAAGCTGCGCACGCTGCGCTCAAACAAGTCACCGATGGAACGGAACTCGTTGAGATCGACTTCTGCTGGAACGCCTGCCGGGTAGCTTTGCAGCCAGATCTTTTCCATCGTGCCTCCTCCATGGGTTGGAAACCTGCCAGGACAGCTAGCGCTGCCCTGGCTCCGCCCTCCCGAGGCGTCGTAGCGGTCTGCACCGCCCGGTTCCAACCGTAGCCGCCACCCATCTGCCGTGGGCGTTCAGCTGCATCTCCGCACTAGCCCCGGCAGGCCGTGCGTGGGGTCTCCTCCCCCTTGCTCAGGCCCGCTCGCTTTCCTCTTCGGGCCAGTTGCGTATGTAGTTCTTCAACATCCGGTTCTCGAAGCTCTGTTCTTCAAGAACAGCCTTGGCCACGTCATGAAAGCTGACTACACCAAGCAGGGTATGGCCGTCCATCACCGGAAGGTAGCGCTGGCGCTTATCGACCATCAGACGACGCAATTCGTCCATTTCCATATTGGGAGCCGCGCTCAGCGGAGCCCTGAGCATTGCACGTGCGATCTCCGCCTCTCCCCATGCGGATCCGTTGTCATGGACCGCCTTCAGCACCTCGCGGAAAGTGAGCATACCGACCATCTGGCCATGATCGAACACCACCAGCGATCCCACATCCTGCTCAGTCATGATCGCTACCGCCTCGGTCAGCGTTCTATTAGGCGCGATCGTGTAGAGCACCTTGCCCTTGATCGCGAGGATCTCGCTCACGAGCATATGTATCCCCTTGTTTACCGATATGTCTGAAGGTGATGCGCCATGTTAGTGCAAGGCACTTGGGGCGCAAAGTAAGGGCTTACCCGCTCAACGCTTGAGTTGATCGAGCTTGCCCTTGATCTTGGCCCACTCTTCCGCATCCGGCAGCGGCTCCTTGCGCTCCACGATGGGCTTCCATTGGCGGGCCAATTCTGCATTCAGTGCAATGAAGCCCTCCTGGCCGGCCGGCACATCATCCTCGGCATAGATTGCCTCGACCGGGCACTCCGCGACACAAAGCGTGCAGTCGATGCACTCCTCCGGGTCAATCACGAGGAAATTCTCGCCCTCGCGAAAACAGTCCACCGGGCAGACATCCACGCAATCGGTGTACTTGCAGCGGATACAGGATTCGGTCACTACGTAGGCCATCTAGTCATACTCCAGGGAACAAACCGGGCGCGAAACTTGTGCACAAGCGGCATTGCCGACAATATAGTCCAGTGATTTGCATTTTCGCCACGCGTCCGCCAGAGATTTTCTTGACGCGCGCGTCGCCATAGCATAACGTCCCAAAAACTTCCCTCGGGGCAGTTGCATCCAGCCCCCGCCGGGCCATCTCCGGCCCACCCCCCGAATCAAAGACGAAAAACCTTCACCCTGATGTGAGGAACCATGAGCGAGCATATCCATTACGTGACTGATGGCAGCTTCGAATCTGAAGTGCTTCAGTCGCAAACGCCCGTCCTTGTCGATTACTGGGCCGAATGGTGCGGTCCCTGCAAGATGATCGCCCCCATTCTGGACGACATTGCCAAGGATTACGCCGGCAAGCTGAAGGTCGCCAAGCTCAACATCGACGAGAACCAAGAAACCCCCTCCAAGTACGGTATCCGCGGCATTCCGACCCTCATGCTCTTCAAGGGTGGCAACGTCGAGGCAACCAAGGTGGGAGCCCTGTCCAAATCACAATTGACCGCCTTCATTGACAGCAACATCTAAGCCGGAATCGACTCCGGCCCGTTCTCGCGGTGCATCGCGCACTCGCCGCCGGGGCACCCGGCAGCACCGCGACGGTAATCCCCCCCAAGGCAACGCTTCCGAAAACGACATGTTCGACGCGGACATGGCGCTTGAGGAAGGCTCATCCACGTCCGCCGAATCGACCGCCGCTGCGGCGATGCATCTTTCCGAGCTCAAATCGCTGCACGTCAGCCAGCTCCTGGAAATGGCCATCGCTAACGAGGTCGAAGGCGCGAACCGCTTGCGCAAACAGGAACTGGTTTTCGCCCTGCTGAAGAATCGAGCCAAGAAGGGCGAGCCGATATACGGAGACGGCGCCCTGGAAGTCCTGCCTGACGGCTTCGGCTTCCTGCGTTCGCCAGACACCTCCTACCTCGCCGGCACCGACGACATCTACGTCTCTCCGTCGCAGATCCGACGTTTCAATCTGCATACGGGTGACACGATTGAAGGCGAAATCCGCACACCCAAGGATGGAGAGCGCTACTTCGCCCTGGTGAAGCTCGACAAGATCAATGGCCGCCCTCCTGAAGAGTGCAAGCACAAGATCCTGTTCGAGAACCTCACGCCGCTGCATCCGCAGGAATGCCTGAAGCTTGAGCGTGACATCCGGGGCGAAGAGAACGTTACCAGCCGGATCATCGACATGATCGCGCCTATCGGCAAAGGTCAGCGCGGCTTGCTCGTTGCTCCGCCCAAGAGCGGCAAGACGGTGATGCTGCAGCATATTGCCCACTCCATCACGGCAAACCATCCCGACGTGGTCGTAATCGTGCTGCTGATCGATGAGCGCCCGGAGGAAGTGACCGAGATGCAGCGTTCAGTGAAGGGCGAGGTCGTTGCCTCCACCTTCGATGAGCCGGCATCGCGCCACGTCCAGGTGGCCGAGATGGTGATCGAGAAGGCCAAGCGCCTGACCGAGCACAAGAAGGACGTCGTCATCCTTCTCGACTCCCTGACCCGGCTGGCACGCGCCTACAACACCGTTGTTCCGGCCTCCGGCAAGGTGCTGACCGGCGGCGTTGATGCCAACGCACTGCAGAAGCCCAAGCGCTTCTTCGGTGCGGCACGAAATATCGAGGAAGGCGGCTCACTGACGATCATTGCAACCGCGCTGATCGACACCGGCAGCCGGATGGACGACGTCATCTACGAGGAATTCAAGGGCACCGGCAACATGGAGCTCCATCTCGACAGGCGCATGGCGGAGAAGCGGGTCTATCCGGCAATCAATGTGAATCGCTCCGGCACACGGCGTGAAGAACTACTGATGAAGCCGGACATCCTGCAAAAGGTCTGGATACTCAGAAAGCTCCTTTACGGCATGGACGATATCGACGCAATGGAATTCCTGCTCGACAAAATCAAGGCCACCAAAGGAAATGCGGAGTTCTTTGACGCAATGCGCAGAGGCTGACCGAAGCGCCAACCAAATAAAAACGCCACCTGACGGTGGCGTTTTTATTTTGCTTAGCCAAATAACTCGGCTGACTCTCAGGCGTAATCGAAGAACCCCTTCCCCGCCTTGCGCCCGAGGTAACCCGCCTCGACCATTTCCACCAGTAGCGGCGCAGGACGGTACTTCGGATCCTTGAAACCCTCGAAGAGAACCTGCATTACGGCCAATTCAACATCCAAGCCAATCAAATCACAAAGCGCCAGCGGCCCGATGGGATGATTGCAACCCAGCTTCATCGCCTCGTCGATTTCCGCCGCCGTTGCCAATCCCTCGCCCAGAGCAAAAATCGCTTCATTGATCATCGGACATAGCAAGCGATTCACCACGAAGCCCGGACTATTACGCACCTGCACAGGCGCCTTGCCGATTGCCTTGGAGACAGCCTCCACCGCCGCATAAGTCGCGTCGGAAGTCTGCAGTCCGCGGATGAGTTCCACCAGCGCCATCATAGGCACCGGATTGAAGAAGTGCATGCCGATGACACAGTCAGCCCGCTTCGTCGCTGCGGCGATTTTGGTGATGGAAATCGAGGATGTATTCGTGGCAAGAATTGCCCCCTGCTTGGCAACTGCATCCAGTTGCGAAAAAATCTTCAGTTTGAGATCCAGGTTCTCGGTCGCAGCCTCGATTACTAGATCGCATTCCGCAATCTTCCCAATATCCGTCGCAATGGAGATCCGCGACATTGCCGCAGCTTTCTGGGCCTCGCTCAACTTATCCTTTTTGATAAGCCTATCGAGGCTGCCGCCGACGACAGCGAGCCCTTTTTGAACCTGGGCGTCACTGACGTCCGTCATCAGGACATCCACCCCCGAGACAGCAAACGCCTGCGCAATCCCGTTCCCCATTGTGCCCGCACCAACCACACCAATCTTCTTGATGCTCATTGCAATAAGCTCTCCACAAATTATCAACGCCGGAACGGCCAGGCAGGAATGATAGCTTCCATACCGTTGCGTATGGCCGAAATCTATATCAAGAAATCGTTTGGCGCCAGCGCCTATTTCCGGCACAAGACGAAAGGAGAAAAGCAGAGGCAAACAGAACGTGGAGATAAAAAAAGGGAGCCCTCAGGCTCCCTTTCATAAAATTGGCGGAGTGGACGGGACTCGAACCCGCGACCCCCGGCGTGACAGGCCGGTATTCTAACCGACTGAACTACCACTCCGCACTGACCTTGCCCGCAAGCATGCTACAGGCTTGACGCCAAAGCGTCTTTTTATTGGCGTCCCCACGGGGATTCGAACCCCGGTTATCGCCGTGAAAGGGCGGTGTCCTAGGCCTCTAGACGATGGGGACAAATTTTTAAAAACCTTTTGGTGGAGGTAAGCGGGATCGAACCGCTGACCTCTTGCATGCCATGCAAGCGCTCTCCCAGCTGAGCTATACCCCCACAACGAGCCGGCGATTATAGCTTCTGTTCAAGCTTACCGCAAGCACCTCGTGACCTTCCCTGAGGCTTGCAGGACAAATGCCCTGCTGTATTACTGGCGGAGTGGACGGGGCTCGAACCCGCGACCCCCGGCGTGACAGGCCGGTATTCTAACCAACTGAACTACCACTCCAACTTCAACCTGCACCGGCTATGCCGGCTTGGCTCTCGCTTACGCCAGAGCACTAAACCTTGGCGTCCCCACGGGGATTCGAACCCCGGTTATCGCCGTGAAAGGGCGGTGTCCTAGGCCTCTAGACGATGGGGACTTATTTCTTTCGGCTGGTGGAGGTAAGCGGGATCGAACCGCTGACCTCTTGCATGCCATGCAAGCGCTCTCCCAGCTGAGCTATACCCCCGATCCGAAAGAGCGCGCATTATAGGGGGCGTTTTCCTGGGTGTAAAGCCCTCTCGCCTAATTTCTGCTTCAGACAGCGTCAAAGAAGCTTACCGGGATTCATCAACCCTGCAGGATCCATTGCATGCTTCAAAGAGCGCATCAGACTCATTTCCAAGGGACTTTTATAACGCAGCACTTCCGCACGCTTCAGTTGGCCCAGTCCATGCTCGGCAGAAATCGAACCATCCAACTCCGCAACGAGATCATGAACGATACGATTTACTTCTCCTGTCCGGGCGATAAACCCATTGTTGTCCAGCGCGTTCGGCTTCGATAGGTTGTAATGCAGATTTCCATCTCCGATATGGCCGAAGGCAACGATCCGAACATCGGGCCATATTTCCTTTAGCCGCCGATCTGCCTCTGCAAGAAACTCGGGAATTGCACTGACCGGCACAGACACATCGTGCTTGATGCTGACCCCCTCAATACGTTGGGCCTCCGAGATGTTCTCTCTCAGCGCCCACAAGGCCTCCATCTGGCTCAGACTGTTGGCAACCACCGCGTCATCGACGATTCCCGCCTCCACGGCGCGCCCCAGTTCGCTTTCCAGCAGCTCAGCCAACCCGCCGCCTGGTACGGCGTCTGACAACTCCACAAGCACTGCCCACACACTACCTCCCGAAAACGGGTCCCTCGCCCCGGGCATGTGCTGCAGCACCAGTTCCAGCGCACTTCGGCCAACAATCTCAAAGGCGGTTACCCGATCTCCACACCCCCCTCGGAGTCTGGCTAGCAGGGAGACAGCCGCCGCGGGATCAGGTACCGAAACCCAGGCGGTGGCACGCTGCCTTATCGCCGGGAAAAGCTTGAGTACTGCTGCAGTAATGATGCCCAGAGTGCCCTCTGCACCAATGAAGAGTTGCTTGAGGTCATACCCGGTATTGTCCTTGCGCAAACCGCGCAAACCATTCCAGAGCTCACCATCAGGCATCACCACCTCCAACCCGAGGGTGAGTTCCCTGGTGTTGCCATAGCGCAGGACTTGCACGCCTCCCGCGTTGGTGGACAGGTTGCCACCGATCTCGCAACTGCCTTCCGATGCAAGCGAGAGTGGAAACAAGCGCCCCGCCTCTTCCGCCGCGACTTGTATCTTCGCGAGCGTGCAGCCCGCCTCGGCACACAACGTATTATTGGCGGTGTCGACATACCGGATACGGTTCAGGCGAGACAGGCTGATCACCACCGCCCGCCCATCCTCCAAAGGAGTCGCCCCGCCGCACAGACCGGTATTACCGCCCTGAGGGACCATCGGCACCCCTGCCTGAGCACAGGTTCGCACGACCGCCGAAACCGCCGAAGCATCCGCCGGCCTCACGACAGCCCGAGCCCCCCCCCGGTAGCGTCCGCGCCAGTCGACGACATAGGGCTCGATTTCCTCCGACCGGGTAAGCACATGATCCCGGCCAACGATGTCAGCCAGATTTTGCAACAGCACATCCATGGGCACACTCCAGCAGGACACCGAGTTCCGACTCACAGCCGCGGTTCTGGGCGCCCCAAAGCGTAACGCAGCAGAGGTTTGATGCGGGCCACCGCCGCCTCGCCCTCGGCAATCGCCTCAGCCGCCCGGTGGTAGTCCATCAAACCCAACTGGCCGACGCGCGGCGAGATCAGCACGTCTGCCGGCTCTCCAGCCAGGCGACTGCGGGCAATGCGCACCTGCATGATATTGATGCTGGCACCCAGAACCGTAATCAGCGAAGGCAGATCCTCGATCGCCTTCGCCTGAGCACCGTTCGCGCCCAAGCCCAATCGAGCCAGGAGACGGTCACTCCATGCGGCCTCCGTCTCCTCCGCGGGTACCGGCTCCATTTCTGCACGTCGCCAGGCGCGCCCAACCATGTCGGAGCCCAAATCAACCGCGATCACGAGCTCTGCTCCCATCGCCCGGCACAGGGAAACTGGAACAGGATTGACGAGCCCGCCGTCTACCAGCAGGCTCCCTTCCTGCATTACCGGAGTCATGAGACCAGGCAGTGCAATCGAGGCTCTCACCGCCTGCGCAACGCTGCCACGGTGAAGCCACACCTCCCGGCCGGTCGCAAGCTCGGTCGCCACGCAAGCAAAGCGGGTCTGCAACTCGGAGAATTCGCGGTCGACAAAGTTCCGCTCAAAAAACTGGATGAGCTTGGCCCCCTTGATCAAGCCGCCTCGCAGGCTGACGTCCAGCAGGGAAACCACATCCTGCCACTTAAGCGACTCCGCCCACTCCGTCAGCTTCTCCAAGTCACCCGAGGCCGCCGCCGCCCCGACGAAAGCACCAATGGAGCAACCGCAAACAACCTGCGGGACGATGCCCTCCGCCGCCAGCGCCTTCAGCACTCCGAGATGCGCCCAGCCGCGCGCGGCGCCGCTTCCCAGCGCCAGCCCGATAACTGGTCCGTCGCAGGAGAGCGGCGGGGCGGCAAGCGCGAGCTCCATCACGCCACCGCCAGACGCCATGTCAGTCGGGAATCCGCTCGGCGTACAAGTCGTGTACGTCGCAATCGGTAATGCGGACGCGGACGAAATCCCCAGGCGTCAAGCCCTCGCCGTCAGGGATAAGAACCAGACCGTCGATTTCCGGGGCGTCGCCAGGGGTACGGGCCAACGCGCCGTCTTCATCGATGTCGTCCACCAGAACTGTCATCTCGCGGCCGATCTTGGCTTCAAGGCGCTGGGTAGAGATGTCCTCCTGGAAGTCCATCAGGCGGGCCCGCCGCTCCTCGCGGATTTCGTCCGGCACCGGCTCTGCCAGCTCATTGGCCGCCGCGCCCTCCACCGGCGAATAAGCGAACGCTCCCACCCGGTCCAGCTGCGCTTCTTCCAAGAAACCGAGCAGCATCTCGAAATCCTCTTCCGTTTCGCCGGGAAAACCCGTAATGAAAGTAGAGCGGATGGTCAGATCGGGGCAGATGCTGCGCCACTTGCGTACCCGCGCCAGGACATTCTCCGCGTTCGCGGGCCGCTTCATGGCCTTGAGAACGCGCGGACTGGCATGCTGGAAAGGCACGTCCAGGTAAGGAAGTATGTGTCCCTCCGCCATCAACGGGATCAGCTCATCGACGCTGGGATAAGGATAGACGTAGTGCATCCGTATCCAGATGCCCAGTTCCCCGAGCGCTTTCGCCAAGTCCAGCAAACGGGTCTTGACCGGCTTTCCGTTCCAGAAGCCCGTGCGGTACTTCACATCCACGCCGTAGGCTGAGGTGTCCTGGGAAATCACCAGGATCTCCTTGACACCCGAATCCGCCAGCGCCTCGGCTTCGCGCATCACCTCATGGATAGGCCGGCTGACAAGATCCCCTCGCATCGACGGAATGATGCAGAAGGTGCAACGGTGATTACAGCCCTCGGATATCTTGAGGTAAGCATAATGCTGGGGCGTCAGGCGAATACCCTGTGGCGGCACCAGATCGGTGAAGGGATCATGCGGCTTTGGCAGATGCTGATGGACCGCTTGCATTACCTCGTCGGTCGCGTGCGGCCCCGTCACGGCGAGCACCTGCGGATGAGCGGCGAGAACCACCCCATCCTTCGCACCCAGACAGCCGGTGACAATGACCTTGCCGTTCTCGGCCAACGCCTCGCCGATGGCATCCAATGACTCCTCGACGGCCGCGTCGATGAAGCCACAGGTGTTCACGACAACAATGTCGGCTTCGTCGTACGAACCGGAGATGGCATACCCTTCGGCGCGCAGTCGGGTCAGGATGTGTTCTGAATCGACTGTCGCCTTCGGACAGCCTAGAGAAACAAAACCGACGCGGGGCGCGTCGGGGGCTTTCAGGGTGCTCATACAGCTCCGGCTCGTAGGGGATGGCGCGATTCCCCTACAAGACCATCGGGGAGCCGCCGGGCGCCTTTACTTGTCGGCGCCGCTCTTGCCAGCGGAACCGGAGGCAGGCGCCTCCTTCTCATCCTTGCCGGCAGTCTTGTTGTAGGTTGGAAACTGGAAGCCCGAGAACATGTTGCGTGTCTGATTCTCGACCTGTTCCTGCATCTGCTGGAACATCCGCTTGGACTGCTCCACGTAGGTACCCATCATGCTCTGCAGCGCTGGGCCCTGGAAATTCATGAACTGGGCCCAGAGATCCTGACTCACCGGGCTGTTATCGCCATAGATGCTGCGAGCCTGCTCCTGCAGCTTGCCCTGCATGTCGGTGAAGGCCTTGATGTTGTTCTCGAGGTACTTGCCCATCATGCCCTGCATGGCGTTGCCATAGAAGCGGATCATGTGGGCCAGCAGATCACTGGTGAACATTGGGGCGCCGCCGGCCTCCTCCTCAAGGATGATCTGCAGCAGGATGCTGCGGGTCAGATCCTCGTTGGTCTTGGCGTCCACCACCTGGAACTCTTCGTGGTTGAGCACGAGTTCCTTGACGTCGGCCAAGGTGATGTAGGAACTGGTGCGGGTATCGTAGAGGCGGCGGTTCGGGTACTTCTTGATCAGGCGCGCTTGATCGGCCATATCGCTTATCTCCTCGGCGGCGGTCGTCCCGCTCTTGAATGTGGGGCAATTATACCGCGCGGCGAAAACAAAAACCCCGCCAATAGACGGGGTTACGCGTATCCGCGGACAGGCGGACAACAATCAGCACATGTGCAGACCGCCGTTGATGTTGATCGTGCTACCGGTGATATAGCCCGCCATATCCGACGAAAGATAGGCACACAGGCCACCAATTTCCTCCGGCTTGCCAAGACGCTTCATCGGCACGGAATCGATGATGGACTGACGGATATCGTCGCGGATGGCCATGACCATGTCGGTGCCGATGTAGCCCGGAGCGATGGCATTGACGGTAACACCCTTGGTTGCAAGCTCCTGGGCCAGCGCCTTGGTGAAGCCCAGCACGCCCGCCTTGGCCGTGGAGTAATTCGCCTGGCCGGCCTGACCCTTCACGCCGTTCACCGAAGAGATGTTGATGATCCGACCCCAGCCCCGCTCGGCCATCTTGGGCGAGATGTGGTGAGTCACGTTGAAGAGGCTGTTCAGATTGGTGTTGATCACCGCATCCCACTGGCCCTTCTCCATCTTGGGAAAGAACTTGTCGCGCGTGATGCCTGCGTTGTTGATCAGCACGTCCACCGGACCGATGTCCGCTTCGATCTTTTCGACCATTGCCTTGCAGGACTCGTAGTCGGATACGTCACCTTCGGCCGCAGCAAAGTCGAACCCGAGCGCCTTCTGCTTTTCCAGCCAGGCGTCCTTCTCGGGGAAGCCGGGCAGACAGTTGGCAACGACCTTCATGCCATCCTTGGCCAGGGCCTGACAAATCGCGGTACCCAGGCCGCCCATGGCGCCGGTAACGAGTGCGACTTTCTGAGTCATGTCGAATCCTTCTGCAACGGTTTTCGGAACCGGGAGCATGCGGAATGGCTTTCCCGCCAACATCCCTGCGTGCATGCGGCAACGCGTCAGCCGCTTGGCGCTGGCATTATAGTCACAATATTGGTGCGATGTTGCGACGCAATACACTAAATTGGAACGGCGCCCGCAGGTGCGAGGCGCCGTCGTTTTTGTGCCTTGATCTCCCGCCGCGGGCGGAAGCAAAGGTGACGTTAGAACATGTGCTGGCCGCCGTTGATGGAGATGTTCGCGCCCGTCACGAATGCCGCCTCTTCGGAGGACAGATAGGCCACCAGGCCGGCGATTTCCTCCGGTTTGCCGAGACGTCCCACCGGGATCTGCGGCAGGATCTTGGAGTCGAGAATCTCCTGCGGGATCGCCGTCACCATCTTGGTGCCGATGTAGCCCGGCGAGATGGTGTTCACCGTCACCCCGCTGCGGGCCACTTCCAGCGCCAGCGCCTTGGTGAAACCGTGCATGCCTGCCTTGGCGGCGGAATAGTTGGTCTGGCCGAAAGCACCCTTCTGGCCATTCACCGACGAGACGTTGATCACCCGCCCCCACTTGCGCTCGATCATGCCGTCCATGACCTGCTTGGTCATGTTAAACACCGAATCCAGGTTGGTGCGCATTACCGCATCCCAATCCGCTTTGGTCATCTTGCGGAAAGTCATGTCACGCGTGATGCCGGCATTGTTGACAAGCACCTCCACCGGCCCGACATCTTCAGTCACTTGCGCAACGCAGACTTGCGCCGACTCGAAGTCAGCCACATCGCAGGGATAGCCTTTGAAGCCGTAGCCCATATTGTTCATGCCCTGCAACCACTCAGCCGCCTTGCTGTTGCCTGGCGAATGCGTAGTCACCACCCGGTAGCCCAAGGCTGCGAGCTTGATGCACACCGCTTCGCCCAGCCCTCCCATACCACCGGTAACGAGTGCGACTCTGGACATATTTCCTCCTCCTCTCCCGTTGTTTTCCGTTCGGGGAGGGTATCGATCATCCGGCAGCGCCCTCCCCTCCGCTACCGCTGACCTGAGCGCCGCAGCGCTCAAGCCTTGGCTCTGACGTACCGCCCAGGCGCCGGCTCTATCGGTTCGAAGCGCGGGCTGCCCAGCCGCTGGCGGGCCGCAACCTGCTTGCCGCCGTATGGCTTCAGCCACTGTATCCAGTGCAACCACCAACTGCCCTTCTGCTCGGCGGCACCTTCCAGCCAGGCATCCGGATCCGCCACGACCGCTTCACTGGTCCAGTAACTGCGCTTGTTCTTGGAGGCGGGGTTGATCGCCCCAGCGATATGGCCGCTTGCGCCAAGCACGAAAGTCACCTCGCCACCCAGCAGGTTGCGGCCGAGATAGGCACTCTTCCACGGGACGATGTGATCCTCCTTGGTGGCGATCAGGTAGGCCGGCGCATCCACCCGTCCGAGGTCCACCTTCTGTCCCAGCATCTTCAGGCGGCCCGGCACCCGGAGGTTGTTCTCCAGGTACATATTGCGCAGGTACCAGGTAAGGAAGGGGCCAGGCAGGTTGGTGGCGTCCGCGTTCCAGTACAGCAGATCGAAGGCCTGCGGCTTCTGACCCTTCAGGTAGTTGCCGACCACGTATTGCCAGATCAGGTCATTGGCACGCAGCGAAGAAAACACATTCGCCAGTTCCTGGCCCTTGAGCAGTCCGCCCTTACCGATGGCCGCCTCACGCGCCGCCACACTGGCCTCGTCCACCAGACAACCGATCTCGCCGGCATCGGCGAAATCCAGCAACGTGGTCATCAGCGTCAGGCTGGCCACCGGTTCTTCTCCGCGGGCCCGCGCCACCGCCAGGGCAGAGGCCAGCAAGGTCCCGCCTACGCAGAAACCGAGCGCATTCGGCTTTTTCACCTTGGTAACGGCACGCACCACGTCCAGCGCCGTCAACACGCCTTTCTCGAGGTAATCGTCCCAACCGAAATGCGCCTCATCCAGGCCAGGGTTCTTCCACGACACCAGGAACACGGTGTAGCCCTGCTCGACGATGAAGCGCACCAGGGAGTTCTCCGGCTGGAGATCCATGATGTAGAACTTGTTGATGCAGGGAGGCACGATCAGCAGCGGCACCTGAGCGACCTTGGCCGTCAGGGGCGCGTACTGGATCAGTTGGATGAGCTCGTTCTCGAAGATGACCGAGCCCGGACTGATGGCGATATTGCGGCCGATCTCGAAGGCCTCGTCGTCGGTCATCGAGATCCTGCCCTTCTCGAGGTCAGACAGCAGGTTCTGGATGCCGCGGGTAATGCTCTCGCCCTTGGTATCGATCGCGGTCCGGATGAACTCGGGGTTGGTGGCGGCGAAATTGGTGGGCGCGAAGGCGTCGATGTACTGGCGGGTCAGGTACTGGATACGGGACTTGGCCCGGCCGTCGGCGATGGGCAGTTCGTCGGCCACGTTGCGCAGAAAGCCGGCGTTGAGCAGATAGGCCTGCCGCACATAATCAAAGACCGGGCTGGCGGACCACTCCGGCGCGTTGAAGCGACGGTCGCCCGGCTCAGGAGCGGCAACCTGGGCCTGCTCCTCGCCGGCCTTGCGGGACAGCATGGTGGACCACAAAGCGGCGTGCTTCTCGGCGAACTCCTTCTGCAGCCGCATCAGCGTCTCCGCCTCCGGCATCGGCAAGGGTGGCACCTGACCAGCCCCCTGCACTGCGCTCTGCTGCTTGGCCATGAGGTCGAAGAAATTACGTGCCATTTCCTGGCCGGCGACGAACATGGCCTGCATCGCGGCAGTTCCCTGCTTGTCATTCGATTCGGACATCAGTCTCTCCTGAGACGCCGCCCGCGAGTGCGCACAGCTCCGCCTGCACGCATCTACCCCGGACGCTACGGGGCTCCCTCGACGGGTAGAATCGGTTCATGTACGTGATCGCAATCGCCTGGCTGTACGTCGCCCTGCTCGCAGCGGTGTCGGATGACACCGTGGTCGGCGGGGCGCTCACTTTCATCTTCTACGGCGCTGCGCCTCTTGCGCTTTTCCTGTGGATATTCGGCACGCCCGCCCGGCGGCGCAAGCTGCGTCAGCAACAGGCGGACGAGAGCCTCCACGATAGAGCTGATTCGGATGGCAAGCAATAGCGTCAGGCCAATGCCTAGCGCTTAAGCCTCAGCCCGGCGTGCCGGCTCCCGCCACACCAGGGAAGCGAATCGGCCGGTGGCGCCCTCGCGCCGATAGGAATAGAAGCGCAGGCTGTCAGAATACGTGCATTCCCCCCCGCCGTAGATCCGTGACACTCCCGCACGGACGAGGCGCAGGCGGGCAAGGGCGTACAGATCCGCCAGCCATTTCCCGGGCTCTGCCGAGGAAACGAAGCCGTCTGCCGCGGCCGGGTCGCTGTCCAGGAATGCCGCCCTGACCTCGCCACCGACCTCGAAGGCGGCGGGACCTATCGCCGGGCCCAGCCAGGCGAGCACGTTCGAAGGCGCCACACCCATGCGTGCAACCGTCGCCTCCAGCACGCCCGCGACCAGTCCGCGCCATCCGGCATGAGCGGCAGCAACGACCTCGCCTTCGTCATCACAGAACAATACCGGCAGGCAATCCGCCGTCATCACCGCGCAGACCACGCCTGGACGGCGCGCCACCGAAGCATCGGCTCGCGGCAGGCCGCTGGCTGAGTCCGCATCCGCCACAGCCACCCCATGCACTTGCTCCAGCCAGACCGGCTCGGCTGGCAGCAGGCGCCGCAGGCGACCGCGGTTCTCGGCAACGGCTTCCGCCAGATCGCCCACATGGCCGCCCAGGTTCAGACTGCCATAGGGCGCTTGACTGACACCGCCCGCGCGGGTGGTGACCAAGGCGCGCACGTTCGCCGGCGCCGGCCAGCCGGGAATCAGGACGTCGGACATTCCACCTCCTTGCTTCCCAGCAAGCGCAACAAATCGGCAAAATCGGCGGGCAGCGGCGCGTTCCACGTCAGTTCCTCACCGGTGGCCGGATGCACCAGCCCCAGCCTGAAGGCATGCAGCGCCTGCCGGGGAAAGGCATCCATCGCCGCAACACCGGTGCGCCGCTGTCCATAGACCGGATCGCCGATCAAGGGATGGCCGATATGCGCCATGTGCACCCGGATCTGGTGGGTACGGCCAGTCTCCAGCCTGCACTCGACCAGTGCCGCGCGGTCCAGCCGCTCGCGCAAGGAATAGCGGGTAACCGCCGGCCTGCCGCCCTGCACCACCGCCATCTTGATGCGCTGGCTGGGGTGCCGGCCTATAGGGGCCTCCACTGTGCCCATCATGCCGGGCTCGCCCTGCACCAGCGCCAGGTAGTGGCGCTTCACGGTACGCGCCTGCAACTGGCGGATGAGGTCGGTCTGCGCCGCCAGGGTCTTGGCCACCACCAGCAGGCCGCTGGTGTCTTTGTCCAGCCGGTGCACAATGCCGGCGCGGGGTATCGCAGCGACTTCCGGGGCGTGGTGCAGCAGCGCATTGAGCAGCGTGCCGCTCCAGTTGCCACTGCCGGGATGGACGACCAGCCCGGCCGGCTTGTCGATCACCAGGATGTTGGCGTCCTCGAACACCACACTCAGCGGAATGTCCTCCGGCAGTGCCGCGGTGGCCGCCGGCAGTGGCGCCTCGTCGATCTCCAGCGCTTCGCCACCCCAGACCTTGTGCTTGGCATCCGGCGAAACACCGTTCAACCGGATGCGCCCATCCTTCAGCCAGGACTGCAGCCGGCTGCGGGAATGTTCGGGAAAGAGCCGGGCCAGCGCCTGATCCAGCCTCAGACCGGCGAAGTCCGCAGGAATGCTCAGTTCACGACAAGAACCCGCCTCGTCCGCTGGGCTATAATCCTCAAGTTCATTCACGCGAGTGTTATCGATGGCTAGGTTCACCCTCGGAAGTTTAGCGGTTATCGGCGCCCTGCTCATTGGCGGCTGCAGTGGCGTGCCGGACCTCAACGACGAAACTGCGGGCTGGAATGCCCAGAAGCTCTACTCCGAGGCGAAATCGTCGATGAACGAGGGCGGGTACGACCGCGCCATCCAGTTGTTCGAGAAGCTGGAGGCCCGATATCCCTACGGCCGCTACGCCCAGCAGGCGCAGATCGAGGTTGCCTACGCCTACTACAAACAGGGCGAGGCGGCGCTCTCCATCGCAGCGGCCGACCGCTTCATCAAGCTGCACCCCAACCACCCCAATGTGGATTACGTCTATTACCTGAAAGGGCTGGTGAATTTCAACGAGGATCTCGGCCTGCTCGCCGGCCTGTCCAACCAGGATTTGTCCGAGCGCGACCCCAAGGGTGCCCACGAAGCTTTCGACACCTTCCGCGACCTCGTCACCCGCTTCCCGGAGAGCCGCTATTCCGAGGACGCCCGCCAGCGCATGCGTTACCTGGTGAACTCCCTGGCCGCGCATGAAGTACATGTATCGCGCTATTACTACCGCCGTGGCGCCTATGTGGCTGCGATCAACCGCGCCCAGGCGGCGATCACGTCCTACCCGAACGCGCCGGCCAACGAAGAAGCGCTGTACCTGCTGGTGAAAAGCTATGAAGCCCTGGGCATGAACGACCTGCGCGAGGACGCCGATCGCGTGCTGCGCAAGAACTTCCCCAACAGCGTCTACTACAGCGGCGGCCCGGCGGATAGCCGGCCGTGGTGGCAACTCTGGTAAGCGCCCGGGCAAGCCGATGAAAAACGCCGCTTCCGCGGCAATGCCGTTCAGTTAGCGCTGAGCGGCATTTTTATTTTGTGCGCAAGTTGTTGTAAACATGAGTAAAGGCTGTGAACGTCTGGTTCGATGTTTTCGAGCCAACTTCACGCGACAACGGATGTCTGAGGTGCCCCACGTTTTCCGCCTTCCAACGGGTCGTTCTCAGGCTGCCCTTTCTTGCTGATGCTGTCGTTCGATCCAGCTCTGCAGGAACGTGGTGGGCGACAGATATCCCGAGGTGAAGTGGCGGCGTTTCCGATGTAGAACACGGCGATGTACTGGAACAGATCGCTCGTGGCCTCGTTGCGGGTCGCGTCGCGCACGCCATGAACCTGCTCATCCTTGAGGCTGTTGAAGAAGCTCTCGGCGGGGGCGTTGTCCCAGCAGTTGCCCTTGCGCGACATCGATCCGCACATGCCGTAGGTAGCCAGGCGGGCTTGGTAAGCATGACTGGCGTATCGGCTTCCTCGGTCGGAGTGGAACAGCACCCCAGGTTCGGGCCGGCGGCATGGCTCCGGGAAAACCGCCGGCTCATCTCGTTCGATTGCGCCCCCAAATGCAATTTGCCATCGTCGAAAAACGACGGGGGCGTCGATGCCCCTTGTCGTCAAAGCCCTGTCCAAACGCTATACCGTCCGTTACCAAAAAAAAGACATTAACCGAACGGCATTGCCGCCTTCGCGGCGTTTTTTATGCTTCCCGTGGTGCTCCCCTGTACCGGAATCAACCCCGGCCGTAGGTGTCCTCGAAGCGCACGATGTCGTCCTCGCCCAGGTAGGAGCCGGACTGCACCTCTATCATCTCCAACGGCACCTTGCCCGGGTTCTCCAGCCGGTGGGTGGTGCCCAGCGGAATGTAGGTGGACTGGTTCTCCGCCAGCAGGAAACTCTCCTCGCCGCGGGTGACGCGGGCGGTGCCACGCACGACGATCCAGTGCTCGGCGCGGTGGTGGTGCATTTGCAGGCTCAGCTGGGCGCCAGGCTTGACCACGATGCGCTTCACCTGAAAGCGGTCGCCGGCATCAATGGAGTCGTAGAAGCCCCAGGGGCGATGGACCTTGCGATGCATGTCCGCCTGCGGCCGGGCATTGGCCTTCAGCCGCGCCACCAGCTTCTTCACGTCCTGGGTGCGGTCGCGGCGGGCGACCAGCACCGCGTCCGGCGTTTCCACCACCACCAGACCGTCCACGCCCAGGCAGGTCACCATGCGGTCCGAAGCATGGACCAGGCTGTCGCGGGTGTCTTCCAGCAGCACGTCGCCGCGCACCGCGTTGCCGTCGCCATCGCGCTCGGCCAGGGTCCACAGCGCATCCCACGCGCCAACGTCGGACCAGCCCGCCTCCAGCGGCACGACCCGCGGCGGAACGCCCAGCTCCGGCGCGCCGGCGAGCTTCTCCATCACCGCATAGTCGATGGAATCCGACGGGCAGACCGCGAAGGCATCGCGACCGACACGGACGAAGTCGCTGTCCTGCTTCGCCGCCTCGTAGGCGCTGCGGCAGGCGGCCGCCATCTCCGGCGCGAAATGGGCGATGGCTTTCAGCCACACGCTGGCGCGCAGCAGGAAGAGGCCGCTGTTCCACAGATAACCTTCGGCGATGTAGCGGGCGGCGGTATCCGCGTCCGGCTTCTCGACGAAGGCCTCCACCGCCAATGCGCCCTCGCCCACCGCCGCGCCGGGGCGGATATAGCCGTAACCGGTTTCCGGCCGGTCGGGCACGATGCCGAAGGTGACCATGGCGCCCTCCACCGCAGCCGCCAGGCCGATATCGATGGCCCGGTGGAAGGCAGCGCGGTCGCGGATCACATGGTCCGCCGGCATCACCAGCAGCAGCGCATCCTCGCCCGCGCTTTCGGCCACCAGCGCCGCCAGCGTCAGCGCCGGCGCGGTGTTACGGCCGACCGGCTCCAGCACCACCCGGTCGGTCGCATGGCCACACAGCTGCAACTGCTCGGCGGTGATGAAGCGGTACTCCTCGTTGCAGACGACGATGGGGGCGGCGGCCACCGGCGCCCGGCCTCCGAAGCCTTCCAGCCGCCGGGCGGTGGCCTGCAGCATGGTGTCGTCGCCGGACAGGGCCAGCAGCTGCTTGGGATAGCGTTCGCGGGACAAGGGCCACAGGCGGGTGCCGGAGCCGCCGGAAAGGATGACGGGTTGGAGCTTCATGTCGGAATTCGCCAAGAGTTGGACCAGCGCCGGCAGCGCGCCGGCCAAGGGCATCAGCATACGCGAAAGGGCCGGCCCGTTGAGGGTCGGCCCGTTGCGGGTCAGCCCCTTGCAGGCAGGCCCATCACGGAGGCCGACTCATAGGCGCTGCGGCCCATGCCGGGCCAGCCCCTGGCGCTCCAACCCCCCACGCCCGACAGCCGCCACCCGCAAGCCAGAGTGCCATTGGAAACGGGCCGCAGCGCGCGCCCCGTCGGAAGAAGGGAACAACGCGGTGCGGCCCGTTTCACTTCACCTCGCCCCCGCCGGCAACCGTGGAGCGGAGCAAGGTTCAACCCGGTTCAGCCCTCGTGGAACTGGCCCTGGCTGCGCAGCGCCAGGCGCTGCAGCAGCGGCGACACCCGGTAGCGCTCCTCGCCGTAGTGCTCGCGCAGGTTCAACAGCACGCGGGCGACGAAGCCCAGGCCCAGTTGGTCGGCCCAGGACAGCGGCCCCTTCGGGTAATTGGTGCCGAAGCGCATCGCGGTGTCGATGTCGGCGGCGTTGCCTATGCCCTGCAGCACCGCGTCCGAACCCTCGTTGGCGAGCATGGCCACCGTGCGCAGCGCCACCATGCCGGCGATGTCGTCGATGCGGCTCACCACGATGCCGGCACGCTGCAGCGTGCCCACCACCGCGCCCCAGGCACCGTGGCCGCAGTCGTCGGAGCGGCTCAGCAGCAGGCGCGGCGTGGTGGCGTAGTCCAGGCAGAGGTCGAACAGCACCAGGTTGGCGATGCCTTCCTCGGCGGCGCGGCGGGAGGCGGTACGGCCGTCGGACAGCGCCAGCCGGGCGGAGCCGATTTCCAGCCAGCCCTGCACGCCGGCGTCGCCGGATTCGCGGCGCACTTCCACGCCGGCGCTTTCCAGGCGGCCGATCAACGTGGCGGCAGCACCGAGGTCGCCCACCGCGGTCACCGGCAGATCGGCGGTGTGCAACTCTTCCTGCTGTGCCTGCGGCTTGGCCGCGCCTTCGGCGTAGTTGTAGAAACCCCGGCCGCTCTTGCGGCCCAGGCGGCCGGCGGCGACGAGTTCCTGCTGGATCAGGCTGGGGGCGAAGCGGCGGTCGCCGAAGTAGGCGTCGAACACCGAGTTGGTGACCGCGAAGTTCACATCGTGGCCGATCAGGTCCATCAGCTCGAACGGGCCCATCGGGAAATTGCAGCCCTCGCGCAGCGCGGCATCCACCGTCGCCGGCTCGGCGGCGCGCTCGGCCAGCACCCGCAGCGCCTCGGAGTAGAACGGGCGGGCGACGCGGTTCACGATGAAGCCCGGGGTGGACTTCGCATGCACCGGCACCTTGCCCCAGGCCTTGGCGGTGGCGTACAGGGTTTCGGCGATGGCGGGATCGGTGGCGAGGCCGGAGACGATCTCGACCAGCTTCATGCGCGGCGCCGGGTTGAAGAAGTGCAGGCCCCCCAACCGTTCCGGCCGCGCCAGCGCGGCGGCCATGGCGGTGATGGATAGCGAGGAGGTGTTGCTCGCCAGGATGGCGTCGGCCGGCAGCAGGGCTTCCAGCTGCTTGAACAGCGACTGCTTCACCTCGAGGTTCTCGACGATGGCTTCGATGGCGAGGCCGGCGTCCGCCGCCTGGGCGAGGTCGGTCACCGCCGTCACCCGGCCCAGCACCGCCGCGCGTTCGGCCTCGTCCATCTTGCCCTTGGAAACGAGGAAGGCGAGGTCCTTGCCGATGCCGGCGATGCCGCGCTCTATCGCCTCCGCCCGGGTGTCGTAGAGGTACACCGGGTGGCCGGCGGCCGCCGCAACGTGCGCGATACCCGCGCCCATCGCACCGGCACCAATCACCAGAACGCTCGTTTGGGGATTCAGTGCTGCCATTTGTATTTCTTCTCCACTAGTACGCGCCGCACCGCCGCCGGCACACCGCCCTTCCAGGGCGGCGCACGCAATGGCGTGGGGCGCTTCAGGTCAGTCGTCCAGACCGATGAAGCTGCTCTTGGGGTTACCGCAATCCGGGCACACCCAATCCTCAGGCACGGCTTCCCAAGGCGTACCCGCCGGGATGCCGTCTTCGGGCAGTCCCTGCTCCTCGTCGTAGGGGAAGAAGCAGGCGCCACATTGGTATTTGGCCATGATCGTTATCCTTTTGTCTCGATTCGGGGTTGGAAAAACAGGCGAGCGGGTGAAAAACCGGGTCCGCTCCGCCCCGGTCACGCCTCTGCGGGCGCGATCAACAGCTTGCCCGGCGCCTTGCGCCCGGCCAGCATCTGCAACGCTTCGGCGCCGCGCGACAAGGGGTAGCGGGTGCTGATCCGCGGCCGCAGGCTGCCGTCGGCGAAGCCGGCCAGCACCCGGCCGACCTGCTCCGCCGCCCGCGCCGGCTCGCGCCGCAGCAATTCATCCCAGAACACGCCGCTGGCCTCGCAGCCCTTGAGCAGCAGCAGGTTGGCCGGCAGGCGGGGAATCTCGCCGGCGGCGAAGCCGATCACCAGCACACGGCCGCGCCAGGCTGTGGCGCGCAAGGCACTCTCGGTGAAGGCGCCGCCGACGACGTCCATCACCACATCCGCGCCCCGGCCGGCGGTCACCTCCTTCACCGCTTCCTTCAGATCCTGCCGGCTGTAGTCGATGCCGACATCGGCGCCGGCCTCGCGGCACAGCGCCAGCCGTTCAGGCGAACTGGCGGCGGCGATCACCCGCGCGCCGGCGGCATGGGCGATCTGCACCGCCGCCAGGCCGACGCCGCCGGCCGCGCCCAGCACCAGCACGGTTTCGCCGGCGGCCAGGCGGCCACGGTCATGCAGCGCGAACCAGGCGGTGCCGTAGGCCACCAGCCCGGCGGCGGCGCAGTCGAAATCCACCTCCTGCGGCAGCCGCCAGGTCTGGCTGGCGCGGGCACGGCACAGCTCGGCGTCGCCGCCGTAGGAGGTGAAGGCGCAGACGCGGTCGCCGACCTGGAAGCCGGCCACGCCCTCGCCCACCGCCACCACCGTGCCGGCCACCTCGCCGCCGGGGGCGAAGGGCAGCGGCGGCTTGATCTGGTACTTACCCTGCACGATCAGGGTGTCGTAGAAATTCACGCCGGCGGCAAGCACCCGCAGCACCAGCTCGCCGGCGGCCGGCTGCGGGTCGGGCAGCTCGCCCAGCCGCAGGGCGGCGATGCCCTCGTTGCGGTCGCAGATCAGCGCGCGCATGGCCGCTGCGCCCTCAGAACGGCGCGCCGGGCGGGAAGGCGGGCGTGCGCCGCTCGCGCACCGCCGCCAGCCCTTCGCGCACTTCCGGGCCGGTGAAGCCGAGCATTTCCAGCGCCACCGAGTTGTCGAAGAGGGGGCCGGCCTGGCGCAGCCAGTTGTTCAGGCTGTGCTTGGTCCAGCGCAGCGCGCTCTGCGGGCCGGCGGCGAGTTTTGCGGCGATGCCGAAGGCGCTGTCCATCAGCGCGTCCGCCTCCACCGCCATGGACACCAGGCCGATGCGCTCCGCCTCTTCGCCGCTGACTTCGTCCGACAGCAGCAGGTGCAGCTTGGCGCGCGCCATGCCGCACAGCAGCGGCCAGATGATGGCGGCGTGGTCGCCGGCGGCTACGCCCAGCCGGGTGTGACCGTCGATCAGCCGGGCGTTCTTCGCCGCGATGGAGATGTCCGCCAGCAGCGCCACCGCCAGGCCGCCGCCCACCGCCGGGCCGTTGATGGCGGAGACGATGATCTTGGAGCAGTTGATCATGTTGTACACGATCTCCCGCGCCTCCTTCCACACCCGGGCGCGGTGCTCGAAGCTGTCCACCATGTCGGCCACCAGCTCCAGCGTGCCGCCGGCGGAGAAGCCCTTGGCCTGGCCGCGGACGATGACCACCGAGATGTCCGGGTCGCGGTCGATGTCGCGCCAGATGTCGGCCAGCTCGCCGTGGCCGGCGTGGTCGGCAGCCGGCAGCTTGCCGTCGCGGCCCATGATGACTTCGGCGATGCCCTTGTCGTGCTTCACCACCTGCAGGCCGGTGTAGCGGCTGTAGTCCATGCTGCGTTTCCTTTTGCGATACGCCGGGGTGGGCGGAGAACGGCGGCCGTGCTCAGCGCGCCGCCAGGTCTTCCCCGCCCGGCTTCAGGTAGGCGGCAAACTTCGGCCGCCAGAATTCGTCGATCGGCACGCCCTTCAACTGGTCCATGTCGGCGAGCACGAACTTGAGGCGGGCGCGCACCCTGTCCTTGTCGCCGGCGCCGGCGGCGATCTCCACTTCCACCGAGGCGTTGCCGATGCGCGCCACCTGCAGGCGGAAGGTCAGCACGTCGCCGTAGCGCGAGGGGGCGAGGTACTCCACATCCAGCTTCACCGTCGGGATGCCGAGGCGGCGCACCTCGTGCAGGTCCTGGAAGCCGACGCCCAGGGCATCGGCGAACCAGTCTTCCACCACCTCGTTGAACAGCTCGACGTAGCGCGGGTAGAAGACGATGCCGGCCGGATCGCAGTGGGCGAAGCGGACACGCTTGTTGCGTTCGAAGATCTTGCCCATGGCTCAGGCCTCCACCGTGCGTTCGAGGAAGGCGGAGACGGCGGCGATCACCGCCTCCGGCTGGTCCTTGTGCGGCGAGTGGCGGCAGTCGGCCAGCTTCACCAGCTCGACATCGCGGGCGCCGGCGCCGATGCGTTCGATCTGCGCCATGGTGCCGTACTCGTCGTCCTCGCCCTGCAGCGCCAGCACCGGGCATTCGATGCGCGGCAGGTATTCCTCGATGTTCCAGGCGCGGAAATCCGGGTGCAGCCAGATGTCGTTCCAGCCCCAGAAGGCGGCATCCACGTCGGCGTGGTACTTGCCGAGCCGCGCCGGCAGATCGGTGCTGGTGTAGGCGATCTTCGCCTGGGCGATGCTGCTCACCGAGATGTCTTCCACCATCACATGCGGCGCCATCGCGATCACCCCGGCCAGCGGCGTGTCGGTGCCGCCGGCGCAGATCAGGGCGATGGAGCCGCCGTCCGAATGGCCGAACAGCACCGGCCGCTCCAGCTCCAGGGCAGAGAGGAAGGCCGGCAGCACCGCCAGCCCCTCGTCGTGCATGTAGCTCACCGCCCGCGGCAGCGCCGCCGGGCCGGAGCCGCCGTAGCCGGCGCGGGAATAGACCACCGCCTCGCAGCCGGTGGCGTCGGCCACCTTCTGCGGAAAGTCGCGCCACATCGCCACCGAACCCAGGCCTTCGTGCAGGAAGACGATGGCCGGCGCATCCTCGCGCGGGTGGGCCGAAGGCAGGCGGACGTATTCGATGGGGATGCCGTTGATGCGGATGCTCTTCACGTCACACTCCAAGATGTCGCTGGATCAGCTCCGGATTATTCCGCACCGCTTCGCTGGCGCCGTCGAACACCACCTGGCCCTTGACCAGGATCATCGAGCGGTCGGTCACCGAGGTCACCGCGGCGTGGTTCTTGTCCACGATCACGGTGGCGATGCCGCTGTCGCGGATCTTGCGGATCACCCGCCAGATCTCGCGCACGATCAGCGGCGCCAGGCCCTCGGTGGCTTCGTCCAGGATCAGCAGGTCCGGGTTGGTCATCAGCGCCCGGCCTATGGTGAGCATCTGCTGCTCGCCGCCGGAGAGCTGGCCGCCGCCGTGGCCGATGCGCTCGGCCAGGCGCGGGAAGGTGTGCATCACCCGGTCGTAGTCCCAGTTGCACTGGCCATCCACGCCGGGGCGCGCCGCCATCAGCAGGTTCTCCCGCACCGACAGGTTGGGGAAGATGCCGCGGCCTTCCGGCACGTAGGCGACGCCGCGGCGAGCGATGCGGTGGGTGGGGCCGCCGGTCATCGCGTGGCCGCGCACCCTCACCTCGCCGCCGCGCGGCTTCACCAGCCCGAGCATGCTGCGGATCAGCGTGGTCTTGCCCATGCCGTTGCGGCCCATCAGGCCCAGGGTCTCGCCCTTGCCGATGCGGAAATCCACGCCGTGCAGGATGTGGCTGGAACCGTAGTAGGTGTGCAGGCCGCGGGCTTCCAGCAGGGTTTCGGCAGCGCTGGAGCTCACCGCGCTGCGGCTGGCGGTTTCAGACATGGGCGCCCTCTCCCAGGTAAGCCTGCTGCACGTCCGGGTTGGCGCGGATCGCTTCCGGCGCGCCCGAGGCCAGCACCAGGCCGTTGACCATCACGGTGATGGTGTCCGCCACCGCGAACACCGCATCCATGTCGTGCTCCACCAGCAGGATGGCGCGCCTGGCCTTGAGGCCCTTCAGCAGCTCCACCATCTGGGCGGACTCCTCCGAGCCCATGCCGGCCAGCGGTTCGTCCAGCAGCAGCACCTGCGCGTCGGTGGCCAGCACCATGGCGATCTCCAGCTGGCGCTGCTCGCCGTGGGAGAGCGTGCCGGCGACCCGGCTCTCGCGCCCGGCCAGGCCGGCCTCGGCGATGGCCGCCTCCGCCCGCGTCACCGTGTCGGACAGGCGCAGCGCGTCGGTGAAGATTTTCCACGGCCGCGGGTTGCGCGACTGCGCCGCCAGCCGGCAGTTCTCCAGCACCGTGAAGCCGGGAAAGATGTTGGTGCGCTGGTAGCTGCGGCCGATGCCGATGCGCGAACGCTGCGCCGCGCTCAGCGCGCTGATGTCGCGGCCGCCGAAGACGATGCGGCCGGACGAAGGCGGCAGATCGCCGGAGAGCATGTTGATGCAGGTGGACTTGCCGGCGCCGTTGGGCCCCAGCAGCGCATGCAGCGCGCCACGGTGCAGTTCCAGGCAGACATCCTGGTTGGCCGCCAGGCCGCCGAAGCGGCGGGTCAATTTATCGGCAACGAGCATGGCCTCAGACATGATTCACCCCCTGCTTCATCTTGCCGATCATCGGCGGGGCCGGCGGCGTGGCGGGCGCGGCCGCCTTTCTTGCCGCCGGCGGCGGCGCATCCGGCGGCAGCGCGGCGCGCCGGGCCTCGCGGGCAGCCGCGATGCGGCGCGGCAGCGCGGCGAGGCCGCCCGGCAGGAACAGCACCGCCAGCACGATCACGCCCCCCATCAGCAGTTGCCAGTGCTTGGTCATGCCGGCGAAGAACTCCTGCAGGCCGACGAAGGCGAACGCGCCTATCACCGCGCCGGCCAGGTTCCCCATCCCGCCCAGGATCACCATCATCAGCACATTGCCGGACTGGTGCCAGGACAGGTACTCCGGGGTGACGAAGCCGAACAGCACCGCGTAGAGGAAGCCCGCCACCCCGGCCAGCGCGCCGGACAGGGTGAAGGCCGCCAGCTTGTAGCGGAAGGTGGCGTAGCCCAGCGACTGCATGCGGTGCTCGTTGCTGCGTATGCCCACCAGCACCTTGCCGAAGGGCGAGCGCAGCACCAGGGTGAGGAAGACGAACACCGCCACCATCGCGAACACGATGAAGTAGTACAAGTGCATCGGTTCATCCAGGCTGAACGGCGCCCAGCCGGCGATGCTCGCGTCCGGCTTGAAGTTGAGGTAGATGCCGTCCGACCCGCCGCCCAGCGCGGTGTCGTGGAACACGTAGTAGGCCATCTGGGCGAAGGCCAGCGTCACCATGATGAAGTAGATGCCCTTGCTGCGAAGCACGAACAGGCCGATGACGAAAGCCGCCGCCGCCGCCGCCAGCACCGACAGCGGCAGCGCCAGCCACAGGCTGGCCGGGTCGTACTTGGGCGTGAGCAGCGCCACCGCGTAGGCGGCAACGCCGAAGAAGGCGGCATGGCCGAGGCTGACCAGCCCGGTGAAGCCCACCAGCAGATCCAGGCTCATGGCGAAGATCGCCAACACCAGGATCTTGGCCAGCATCTCGACGTAGAACGGCGAGCCGAAGGCCGGGAAGGCAAGCAGGCCGGCCAGCGCCACCAGCTTGAGAACGAGTGCGATACGGGAGTCCATGCGCCCTTACCCCTTCTTGAAGATGCCTTCGGGCCGCCACAGCAGCACCGCCGCCATGACCAGATACACCGCCAGCCCGGCGAACTCGGGCAGCAGCACCTTGCCGAAGGTGTCGGCGAAGCCGATCAGCAGGGCCGCCACCAGGGCGCCCCACACCGACCCGATGCCGCCGATGACGACGATGACGAAGGAAATGATCAGCACGCTGCCGCCCATACCCGGGTAGACCGAGGAAATCGGCGCCGCCAGCATGCCGGCCAGTGCGGCCAGCGCCACGCCGAGGGCGAACACCGTGCGGTAGAGCAGGTTGATGTCGATGCCGAGCGACTGGACCATGTCGCGGTCGTGGCTGCCGGCGCGGATCATCATGCCCAGCCGGGTACGCTTCATCAGCCACCACAGGCCGCCGGCCAGCAGCAGGCAGACCACCGAGATGACGATGCGGTACACCGGGTAGCTCAGCGTGTCCGACAGCGGAATGGAGGCGGAGAACAGCGCCGGCACCGCCACGCCGTGTACGTCGTCGCCCACCGCCAGGCTGCGCAGCTCCTCGAAGATGAGGATGAGGCCGTAGGTGAGCAGCACCTGCTCCAGGTGATCGCGCTTGTAGAGGTGGGCGAACAGCAGCCACTCCAGCAGCGCACCGAAGGCGAAGGCGAGCGGGATGCCGAGGGCGATGGTCAGCATCAGGTTGCCGGTCATGCCGGTGAGGACGAAGGCCATGTAGGCCCCCACCATGTAGAAACTGCCGTGGGCGAGATTGATGATGCCCATGATGCCGAACACCAGCGTCAGCCCGCTGGCCACCAGGAACAGCAGCAGGCCGTACTGCAGCGCGTTCAGAATCTGAATCAGGAATGTGACGAGATCCATGAGCCTTCCCCTCCGGGCGCCGCCCTGCGGCAGCGCCCGGATGTGCTTGGGTTTACTAGACGGGTGGCGGGTTGGGGAGTACCCGCCTTACATCTTGCAGCCGCGCGCCGGGTCGGCGAGCTTCTTGGCGGCGATGCCGATCACCTTGTTCTCCTTGCCCTCGACCTTGCGCAGGTAGATGTCCTGCACCGGGTTGTGGGCGGAAGACAGGGTGAAGCTGCCGCGCGGGCTGTCGATGGTGGCGGCGCCCATGGCCTTGATCATGGCGTCCTTGTCGAGCTTGTCGCTGCCCTTCACCGCGTCCAGGCCGGCCTTCAGCAGCTGTGCGGCGTCGTAGCCCTGCACTGCATAAACGTCCGGCTGCGCCTTGTAGGCGGTCATGTAGCCGCTGCGGAAGGCCTTGTCCTTGGCGTTGTCCAGGCCGTCGGCGTAGTGCAGCGCGGTGACCAGGCCCTCGCCGGAAGTGCCCATGGCTTCCAGCGTGCCGTCGGTGAGGAAGCCGCTGGAGTACAGCGGAATGCTGTTCTTCAGCCCGGCCGCTTCATAGTCCTTGACGAACTTGACCGCGCCGCCGCCGGCGAAGAACACGTACACCGCGTCCGGCTTGAGCGAGGCGATCTCGGTCAGCAGCGCCTGGAACTCGACGTTGGGGAAGGGCAGCGTGAGCTGCTTCACCACCTTGCCGCCGCCGGATTCGAAGCCCTTGGCGAAGCCGCCGGTGGCCTCGTCGCCCGCGGCGTACTTCCAGCTCAGCGTCACCGCGGTCTTGTGCCCGCGTTCGGCGGCGACCTTGCCCATGGCGTAGCCCGGCTGCCAGTTGCTGAAGGAGCTGCGGAAGACGTTGGGCGAGCACAGCGGGCCGGTGAGTTCGTCGGCGCCGGCGTTGGGGATGATCATCAGCGTCTTGGTATCGCGGGCGACCTTGGCCATGGCCAGGGCGACGCCGGAGTGCACCGTGCCGACCAGCACATCCACCTGGTCGCGCTTGGTCAGCTTGTTGGCGTTCTCCGTCGCCTTCGCCGGGTCGGACTCGTCGTCCACCACGAAATACTCCACCTCGCGGCCGGCCAGGGTGCCGCCCTGCTCCGTCACGTACTGCTTGAAGCCGTTGGTGATGGCATTGCCCAGCAAGGCGTAGGTGCCGGTGTAGGGCAACATCAGCCCGACCTTCACCTTCTCCGCCGCCTGCACCGCGCCGATGGGCGCCAGGGCGGCGAGCGCCAGACCGACTGCCACCCGCATGACATTACGTCGTTGTTGATCCTGCATCATGGTCTCCTCCTATTGTTGTCGTACGGCGGATCGTGCCGCCGCCGGGGTTGCTTCGCCGTCAGCGGGAGCCGGCGGCGCGCAATTTGAAACGCTGGATCTTGCCGGTGGCGGTCTTGGGCAGCTCTTCGACGAACTCCATCCACCGCGGGTACTTGTAGGGAGCGAGGCCGGCCTTGACGTGCTGCTTGATCGCCTCCGCCAGCACCGGGCTGGCGCTGATGCCGGGCTTGAGCACCACATAAGCCTTGGGCTTGATCAGCTTGTCGTCGTCCTCATGGCCGACCACCGCCGCCTCCAGCACCGCCTCGTGCTGGATCAGGCAGGACTCGACCTCGATCGGCGAAACGTAGATGCCGCTCACCTTCAGCATGTCGTCGCTGCGGCCGGCATAGACGTAGTAGCCGTCTGCGGTGCGCGAATACTTGTCGCCGCTGCGCGTCCAGCCGCCCTGGAAGGTGGCGCGGCTCTTGTCGCGGTTGTTCCAGTAGGCCATCGCGCTGGTGGTGCCGGAGATCTGCAGCTCGCCTGGCTGGTTGGCGCCGTCGATGATGTTGCCTTCGTCATCCACCAGCCGCACTTCGTAGCCGGGCACCGGCTTGCCGGTGGTGCCGTAGCGCACGTCGCCCGGGCGGTTGGAGATGAAGATGTGCAACATCTCGGTGGAGCCGATGCCGTCCAGGATGTCCACGCCGAAGCGCTGCGCCCAGCGCCTGGCGATCTCCTCCGGCAGCGCCTCACCGGCGGAGGTGCAGGCGCGCAAGCGCATGTCCTCGCGCTGCGGGCAGTCTGCCGCTGCCAGCATGGAGGCGTACAGCGTGGGCACGCCGTAGAAGATGGTGGGCTTGTGTTCGCGCAGGCGCTGGAACACCGCCGCCGGCGTCGGCCGCTCGGCCATCAGCACGGTGGTGGCGCCCACCGCCAGCGGGAAAGTGAGGCCGTTGCCCAGGCCGTAGGCGAAGAACAGCTTGGCGGCGGAGAAGACGACGTCGTCCTCGCGGATGCCGAGGATGGGCCGGGCATACAGCTCGGCGGTTTCCATCAGGCTGGAATGCACATGCACCGTGCCCTTGGGCGCGCCGGTGGAGCCGGAGGAATAGAGCCAGAAACAGGCGTCGTCGCGGGTGGTGGCGACAGCGTCGAAATGGTCGCCGCTGTCGGCCAGCAGCGGTGCCAGCGCCTGCACCCGCTCGCCCTGGGCGCTGTCGGCGCCGGCGACGAGGATGCGCTCCAGCGTCGGGATCTTCTCCAGCAACGGCTGGAACAACGGCAGCAGCGGCTCGGACACCACCGCGATGCGGGCGCGGCTGTCGCCCAGCATGTATTCGTAGTCGGCGGCGGTGAGCAGGGTGTTCACCGCGATCGGCACCACGCCGGCCTTGATGGCGCCGAGGAAAGTGGCGGGGAAGTCGATGGTGTCGTGCACGCACAACAGCACCCGTTGCTCGCGCATCACGCCCAGGGAGCCGAGCAGGTTGGCGAAGCGGTTGGCGCGGGCGGCCAGTTCGTCGTAGGTGTAGCGGCCCTTGTCGTCGATGTAGGCCAGCTTGCCGCCGCGGCCGGTGGCGAGGTTGCGGCCGATGAGGTCGTCGGCGGCGTTGTACAGGCGCGGGATGCTGATTTTGGGCGGACTGGTGGCGTGGTCCGCCTCGCTCAGGGTAGGCATGGTGTCTCCTCCGTGGTACTGGGTACCGCCACTGCGGACCGCAGCCGGTCTATGGTTGCCGGCTTTGCGGATGCCCGCCGCGGCGGGCGGGTCTTACTGACGCGTGAATTCGATGGCGCCTTCCGGCAGCAGGTAGAGCACGTAGGCGCGGCCGCCGGACACCGTCGGCCGGTGGCCGCTGCCGGGGCCGTAGACGAACCAGCCGGCGCCGTGGCCGTCGAAGCGGGCGTCGCCTTCCAGCGGCATGATGAGATCGATTTCCCCGTTCGGATGAACGTGGTGCGGGCCGGCGACGTCGTTCATTTCCACCACGTCCACGCTGAAGCCCTTCAGCGCCGGCCCCGGTTTGATGACGCGGCCGTACTTGATGCCGCCATGCTCGCGGTCGCACATCCAGCCGGCGGCGACCGCCTCCTTACAGGCCTCGGCGATGGCGCGGAAATCGTCGCCGCCGGCGGGGAAACGCTGGTTGAGCAGGGCCTGGAGCTCCTTGTCCACCGGCAGGCCGGCGATGACATCGGTGACTCGCGAGATCAGCGCCTGGAAGCGCTCGGGCGTGATTTTGTCTGGCGACATGCTTGTCTCTCCTGTCGGGATCGGGGGCGATCCTCGTCTTTCTTTTATTCGCGGGCACAGGGATGCAATGCCGCCTGCGCCCTGCCCTCACCCCGGCCGCCGACCGGAGTGGTGATGCCAAACCCTGGCCGCCGGCTCAGCCGCCCAGCAGCGCCGCATCCGCCGCGTCGCGCGCCAGGGCTTCCAGCAGCGCCGGGCCACCTTGCACCACATAACGACGGTGATAGGCGGCAAGTGCGCGCAGACCACCCAGTTCCTCGCCGCCGCCGGCCCGTCCCGGCCCGCCATGCAGGCAGGTCGGCATCACGTTGCCGTGGCCAGTGTGCTGGCTGCCGATCGCGCTGTCTACCACCATCACGCGGCCATGCAGGTCGGCGATGGCGGGCACCAGATCGCCCAGGAAGGCGGCGTCGGCGGAGTACACCGAGGCCACCAGCGAGCCGCCGCCGCGCCGCGCCAGCGCTATGGCTTCCGCGGTATCCGCATAGGGCAGCACGGTGGCCACCGGACCGAACACCTCGACGTCATGAACGTATTGCGCCGCCAGGCCTTTGTCGCAGAACAACAACGTGGGCTGGACGAAGGCGGAGACGGCCGGGTCGGCATCCACCGGGGCGAAGCCTTCGCCACCGCCGAACACCACCCGAGCGTCCTTGCGCAGCAGCGCCAGCCCCTCCTCGGCCGCGGCCTGCTGGGCCTTGCTCACCAGCGGGCCGACGCGCACGCCTTCGCTGCGCGGGTTCCCCACCTTCATGCCGGCGAGCTTGGCCGCCACCGCTTCGGACAACGCCGGGGCAATCGCCGCCGGTGCCAGCACGCGGCGGATGGCGGTGCATTTCTGTCCGGCCTTGATCGTCATCTCGCGCACGATCTCCTTAACCGCGAGATCGAACTCACCGCTGCCCGGCACCGCATCCGGCCCGAGGATGGCGGAGTTCACGCTATCCGCCTCCACGTTCACCCGCACCGCGTTCGCCACCACGCTGGGGTGGTTGCGGATGCGCGCGGCGGTTTCGGCCGAGCCGGTGAAGGAAACGAGGTCACAGGCCTGCACATGGTCCAGCAGGTCGCGGGCGGAACCGCAGATGATGGAGATGGCGCCCGGCGGCAGGATGCCCGCCGCCACCACGTCTTCCACCATGCGCTGGGTCAGCCAGGCGGTGGGCGTGGCCGGCTTCACCACCACCGGCACGCCGGCCAGCAGGGCCGGCGCGGCTTTTTCCCACAAACCCCAGGCGGGGAAGTTGAAGGCGTTGATGAACACCGCCACGCCGGTGAGCGGCGCGAGGAAATGCTGGCCCTGGAAGGCGTCCGTCTTCGCCAGCGGCACCGCCTTGCCTTCGCGCAACAGGCGCGCCGGGCCGAGCGCACGGCCGGCGCGGGCATAAGTCTTGAGGGTGAAGATGGCGCCATCCACATCGAAGGCGGCATCGCCCTCGCCGGCACCGGAGTTCTTCAGGGAAATGTCGTAATAGTCGCTGCGCCTGGCCGCCAGCACATCGGCGATGGCGCCAAGCAGCCCGGCACGCGCCTCGTAGCCCAGCGCCCGCAGCGCGGGGCCGGCGCTGTCGCGGGCAAAGGAGAAGGCCCGCGCCAGGTCGAGGCCCTCGGAAGAGACGCTCACCAGCTGTTCACCGCTGACCGGATCGAACAGGGCGGCGCCTTCGCCGCTGCCTTCCACCCACTGTCCGTATACGTAATTGGCCAGTTTCACAGCTCCTCCTTGTCAGGTTCCGATGCGGTCTGCGCCGCGCTTCTTCATCAGGCCGTCGCGCCGACGAAAGGCGCGACCGTTGGATATAGAATACACGCGAAGACTGCACCGTCAAGCACTTTATTGCATGTTAAAACGAGGTTGCAGATGATGCATTGCAAAATAAAGCTAATTTTCAGTACACCTAATAAGCAACACAGGGGCATTTAGGAAGTTTTCTGCATCTACCGCCCTGCAAAAGATGCAATATACCTCTTGACGACAAATTTCGACTGCACTATTGTTCAACTCAAGCGCGCCAGCCAGGGCGCAACAGGAAGCCAAGGATGAACACCAAGGACCCGATCGCAGACAACAGCAAGGAAACCGAGGCCCTGCCCGCCGTTGGCAGCGATGCTGACTTCCTGCAGACGCTGGGGAAACGGGTGCGCGAAATCCGCGACCGCCGTGGCATGACGCGCAAGCTGGTGGCACGCGAAGCCAACGTCTCCGAGCGCCACCTGGCGCACCTGGAAGGCGGTGAAGGCAATGTTTCCATCGTGCTGCTGCGCCACATCGCCCGTGCGCTGGATGTCTCCCTGGTGGAGCTGCTGGCGCCGGAGGCGGAAGACACGGTGGAGAAGCGGCTGATCCGCCGCTTCCTCGAACGGCTGCCGCAGAACCGGCTGGAAGAAGTGGTGTTCCGCCTGATGCGCGACTTCGGCCATGAAGAAGCGGTGCGCAGGAAGCGCATCGCCCTGATCGGCCTGCGCGGCGCCGGCAAGTCCACCCTGGGCGGGCGGCTGGCCAAGGAAGAAGGCATGCCCTTCATCGAGCTGGACCGCGAGATCGAGAAGGACACCGGCATGCCGGCGAGCGAACTGTTTGCCCTCTACGGCCAGTCCGGCTACCGCCGCATCGAGAAGCGCGCGCTGGAGCGGGTGATCCGCGACCACGACCGTGCGGTGATCTCGGTGGGCGGCGGCGTGGTTGCCCAGCCGGAAACCTACGAAATGCTGCTGTCGAACTGCCTCACCGTGTGGGTGAAGGCGCAGCCGGAAGAACACATGGCCCGCGTGATGGCCCAGGGCGACCTGCGGCCGATGGCGGGCAACGACGAGGCGATGGAGGACCTCAAGCGCATCCTGGAAGCGCGCGAATCCCTCTACGCCCGCGCCGACACCATGCTCGATACCTCGGGCGAGACGGTGGAGGAAAGTTTTCTGAAGCTCAGGCAATTCGTCGCGAGCTGACGCAAGGGCCGGTTCGCCGGCCGGGCCCGAAAAACCGCAGGCCCACCCCAAACCCCGACAGAGAGGAGACAGACAAATGGAAGCGGTCGCGATCAAGCAGGACGCCCAAATCGAACCGGTGGACTACCGCACCGAGCCGTCGCGCTACAAGCACTGGAAGCTGGGCTTCGACGGCGAAGTCGCCACGCTGACGCTGGACATCGACGAGGACGGCGGCATCCGCCCGGGCTACAAGCTCAAGCTGAACTCCTACGACCTCGGGGTGGACATCGAACTGCACGACGCGCTGCAGCGCATCCGCTTCGAGCATCCGGAAGTGCGCACCGTGGTGTTCACCTCCGGCAAGGCCAAGATCTTCTGTTCCGGCGCCAACATCTACATGCTGGGCGTTTCCACCCATGCGTGGAAGGTGAACTTCTGCAAGTTCACCAACGAGACCCGCAACGGCATCGAGGACGCCAGCCAGTACTCCGGCCTCAAGTTCATCGCCGCCTGCAACGGCACCACCGCCGGCGGCGGCTACGAGCTGGCGCTGGCCTGCGACGAGATCGTGCTGGTGGATGACCGCAACTCCGCCGTCTCCCTGCCGGAAGTGCCGCTGCTGGGCGTGCTGCCCGGCACCGGCGGCCTCACCCGCGTCACCGACAAGCGCAAGGTGCGCCGCGACCACGCCGACATCTTCTGCACCATCTCCGAAGGCGTGCGCGGCAGCCGCGCCAAGGACTGGAAGCTGGTGGACGACGTGGTGAAGCAGCAGCAGTTCGGCGAACACATCGCCGCCCGCGCCAAGGAACTCGCCCGCCAGTCCAACCGTCCGGCGGGCGCCAAGGGCGTGCCGCTGCCGCGCCTGGAGCGCACGGTGGACAACAAGGGCTACCACTATGAATTCGTCGATGTCGCCATCGACGCCGCCGGCCGCAGCGCCACGCTGACGGTGCGCGCACCGGCCGCCGTCGGCGCCCGCAGCGCCGCCGAGATCGAAGCCCAGGGCGCCGCCTGGTGGCCCCTGAAGATGGCGCGCGAGCTGGACGACGCCATCCTCAACCTGCGCACCAACCACCTCGACGTCGGCCTGTGGCAGCTGCGCACCGCCGGCGACGCCAAGGTGGTGCTGGAAATCGACGGCATCATCGCCGCCAACCAGGACAACTGGTTCGTGCGCGAGACCCTGGGCATGCTGCGCCGCACCCTGGCCCGCATCGACGTTTCCTCCCGCAGCCTGTACGCGCTGATCGAGCCGGGCTCCTGCTTCGCCGGCACCCTGCTGGAAATCGCCCTGGCCGCCGACCGCAGCTACATGCTGGACACGCCGGACGCCGACAACCGCATCGGCCTCTCCGCGCTCAACTTCGGTGCCCTGCCGATGGTGAACGGCCTCTCCCGCATCGCCGCCCGCTTCTACGAAGACGAAGCCCAGGTCGGCGCGGTGAAGGCGAAGGAAGGCAGCCTGCTCACCCCGGCCGAAGCTTTCGAGCTGGGCCTGGTCACCTCCATCCCCGACGACCTCGACTGGGCGGATGAAATCCGCATCGCCATCGAGGAACGCGTGGCCCTGTCGCCCGACGCCCTCACCGGCCTGGAGGCGAACCTGCGCTTCGGCATCACCGAGACGATGAACACCCGCATCTTCGGTCGGCTGTCGGCGTGGCAGAACTGGATCTTCATCCGGCCGAACGCGGTGGGTGCCAACGGCGCGCTGAAGCTGTTCGGCTCCGGCAAGAAGGCCCAGTTCGACTGGGACCGCGTCTAAGCCGGCGCCCCGCCGGCGGGTGGCTGCAACGCCGCCCGCCGGCCGCCGGAAGAACAAGGCCGGGCACACGCACCCGGTTCGTCCGTATCCCTCGCCCGTGCCGCGTGGCAAGCCGTCCCACTGCCGATGCAGTCGGCGCCTTGGCGCAGAGCGGGAGGTCCGTCGCAAAGCAGCGCGTGCCCCAGCACGCCACATCCGAAACTCGGAGGAGCACTGAGTCATGATCAACTACAGCGAACGCATCCCGAACAACGTCAATCTGTCGGAAAACAAGACCCTGCAGCGCGCCCTGGAGCACTGGCAGCCGGCCTTCCTGCAATGGTGGGACGACATGGGCCCGGACGGCTCGACCAACTACGACGTCTACCTGCGCACCGCCATCAGCGTCGACCCCAAGGGCTGGGCGCACTTCGACCACGTCAAGATGCCGGACTACCGCTGGGGCATCTTCCTGGCGCCGCAGGAAGCCAACAAGAAGATCACCTTCGGCGACCACAAGGGCGAAGACGTGTGGCAGGAAGTGCCGGGCGAGTATCGCTCCACCCTGCGCCGCATCATCGTCACCCAGGGCGACACCGAGCCGGCCTCGGTCGAGCAGCAGCGCCACCTCGGCCTCACCGCGCCCTCGCTGTACGACCTGCGCAACCTGTTCCAGGTGAACGTGGAAGAAGGCCGCCACCTGTGGGCCATGGTGTATCTGCTGCACGCCCACTTCGGCCGCGATGGCCGCGAAGAAGGCGAAGCCCTGCTGGAGCGCCGTTCGGGTGACGAGGACAATCCCCGCATCCTCACCGCCTTCAACGAGAAGACGCCGGACTGGCTGTCCTTCTTCATGTTCACCTTCATCACCGACCGCGACGGCAAGTACCAGCTCGCCTCCCTGGCCGAGTCCGCCTTCGACCCGCTGGCGCGCACCTGCAAGTTCATGCTCACCGAGGAAGCGCACCACCTCTTCGTCGGCGAATCCGGCGTGGCCCGCGTGATCCAGCGCACCTGCGAAGTGATGCAGCAGCTGAAGACCGACGACAAGGAGAAGCTGCGCGCCGCCGGCGTGATCGACCTGCCGACGCTGCAGAAGTACCTCAACTTCCACTTCAGCGTCACCAGCGACCTGTATGGCAACGAAGTGTCGTCCAACGCCGCCACCTACTACACCACCGGCCTCAAGGGACGTTTCGAAGAAACCAAGATCGACGACGACCACAAGCTGCAGAACAACGAGTACCAGGTAATGGACGTGGCCGGCGACAACATCGGCACCCGTCAGGTCGCTGCGCTGTCGGCCCTGAACGAGCGTCTGCGCGACGACTGGATAGCCGACGTGCAGGCCGGTGTCGATCGCTGGAACCGCATCCCGGCGAAGTTCGGCATCGACTTCAAGTTCACCCTGCCGCACAAGGGCTTCCACCGCGCCATCGGCATGTTCGCCGACGTCCATGTGTCGCCCGACGGCCGCCTGCTGTCCGAAGCCGAATGGACCCACCAGCACCTGAACTGGCTGCCCAGCGATGAAGACCGCCTGTATGTGCACTCCCTGATGGGCCGCTGCCTGGAGCCGGGCCAGTTCGCCAACTGGATCGCTCCCCCGGGACGCGGCATCAACAACCAGCCGGTCAACTTCGAGTACGTCCGCTTCAACTAAAAAGGCCGCACCGGCCTGCCGCGCGACCCGGGGCCGCGACCGCGATGCGCACCGTACCTCCGTACGGCAGCGCACCCTGTCACGGCGCCGCGCCGCCGGCCACGGCCGCTGCGCCTTTGACAAATCAGAACATCGGAGACCAGGGCCCGGCGCCGGCAGCGCCGCAGCGGCACGAGGCCTGAGAGAGAGACCCAAGGAGAGAGACCATGAACGCGCCAGCAGAGCACGCCAGCATCGCCCGGCAACACCTGATCGATCCGGAAATCTGCATCCGCTGCAACACCTGCGAGGAAACCTGCCCGATAGACGCGATCACCCATGATTCGCGCAACTACGTGGTCAAGTTCGAGGTCTGCAACGGCTGCCTCGCCTGCGTCCCGCCCTGTCCTACCGGCGCGATCGACTCCTGGCGCAATGTCGAGCAGCAGCAGCCGCATACGCTGGAAGAGCAGCTTTCCTGGGATCTCCTGCCCGACACCACCGAGCTGGACAACTACGAAGCCCAGACCGGCGCCACCGGCGGCGGCAGCGAAACCCCGGCCGAGGTGCAGCAGATCACCGACGTCGCCACCGCAGGGCAGGGCGGCCCCTCGCTGGCGCCGTGGTCCGCGTCGCACCCCTACGTCAATCTCTACTCGCCGGCCAACCCGGTCACCGCCACCGTCACCGGCAACTACCGGCTCACCGACGAGGACGCTTCCTCCGACATCCACCACATCGTGCTGGATTTCGGCGCCACCCCCTTCCCGGTGCTGGAAGGCCAGTCCATCGGCATCATCCCGCCCGGCCTGGACGAGCGCGGCAAGCCCCACCTGCTGCGCATGTATTCCGTCGCCAGCCCGCGCGAGGGCGAACGTCCGCACTACAACAACCTGGCGCTGACGGTGAAGCGCGTCACCGAAGACCACGAAGGCAATCCGGCCAGGGGCGTGGCCTCCAACTACGTCTGCGACCTGAAGAAGGGCGACAAGGTGCAGGTCACCGGCCCCTACGGCGCCAGCTTCCTCATGCCCAACCACCCGGGCGCCTCCATCATGATGATCTGCACCGGCACCGGCTCGGCGCCGATGCGGGCGATGACCGAGCGCCGCCGCCGGCGCATGGCGCTGAAGGAAGGCGGCGAACTGGTGCTGTTCTTCGGCGCCCGCACGCCGGGCGAGCTGCCCTACTTCGGCCCGCTGCAGAAGCTGCCGGAAGACTTCATCGACATCAACCTGGCCTTCTCCCGCGTGCCCGGCGAACCGAAGAAATACGTGCAGGACCTGATCCGCGAGCGCGCCGACAAGGTCTTCCAGATGCTGCAGGACGAAAACGCCTACATCTACATCTGCGGCCTCAAGACCATGGAGGCCGGCGTCCTCGAAGCCTTCCGCGACATCTGCCGCGCCAAGGGCGCCGACTGGGACGCGCTGCGGCCCAGGCTGCTCACCACCGGCCGCTTCCACATCGAGACTTACTGAGCCCGCCCTGCCTGCCTGAACCAGGCAGCCGGGCAGCCCGACCCGCGCGGCGCATGCCACCCGCGCGGGGCCCCTCCCGGTGGCACCTGTTCTCCAGAGGGTTGTCTCCAACTCTCTCGTTCGGGGGGCGTGGCGACGCGCCCCCTTTTTTCTTTCCGCCGGCCGGCCGCCCGCGGCAGCCGCCGGGCCAAGAGGAGTTCCTTCCGTGAGTGAAGTCTTCATCTGCGACGGCATCCGCACCCCCATAGGCCGCTACGGCGGCGCCCTCTCCGGCGTGCGCGCCGACGACCTCGCCGCCCTGCCGATCAAGGCGCTGATGGCGCGCAACGCCG